>PPYF01026983.1_pt1 | contig 139165 bp, 113 predicted proteins | sample 1559871 | NCBI WGS metagenome assembly PPYF01 (sample SAMN08240021, study PRJNA423297) | Human gut metagenome, whole genome shotgun sequencing project. | reverse complement strand
TGACGCCTTAGATTGTTCCCCGGCCAGCCGCTTTATTTGTTCGGCTCGATCTCCGTTCCGGCGCATGCGCCGGCGCCATGGACTTATTTGTATGGCCGGAGGCCATAGATCTTGTTAACCGCGGGCGCTTGCGCCCGTGGCAGGAGCCATCCAAACACATTCAGCCCCGGAGGCGGCTGAAATTTCTGCTTGTGTTTCGATATAAATTGGTAACTTTGCACCATGAGCAAAACAAAATCTCTTCATCACATCGTCTTTGCTACCAAACAGAGAGAGATGACAATTACGGAGGCAGACAAAAAGGAGTTGTATGCTTACATATTAGGCATCATCCGGAACCTCAAATGCTATCTTATCCGAATAAACGGCATGCCGGACCATATTCATTTGCTCGTAGATGTAAACCCTACTGTGGCAATTGCCGATTTGGTAAAACAAATCAAACAATCAAGCAGTTACTGGATGAAATCAAGCGGTAAATTTCCTAAATTCCGCTGCTGGGGAGAGGGTTATTATGCCTTTTCAATAGCCGTTTCAGAGTTAGACAAGGTGAAGGCATATATTATCAATCAGGAAGCGCATCATGCAGGTAACAATCTGGTTGATGAGATGAAGTTCTTGGCCGATAAATACATGGTGGCATGGCACCCCAATGATTGGGAGTAGATGCAGCCGCCTCCTGGGCTGTTCCTGTTTTTATCCCATCAGCACGGGCGCAAGCGCCCGTGGCTAATAAAATCCATGGCCTCCGGCCATATCCCTGTGCTGGTGCTTTTTCCCCGAGAAAGTATTTTTGATATTTCCGTATTTTTCGTCCATTGCTATTCAAAAAATATGTAACTTTGTACAAACCAATCGGCAAAAATGACAAAACTATACAAAATACTTCCGGCACTGATTATGCTCGTGCTCCTTCTCGCATCGTGCGGCGCGGAGAAGCATCCCGAGCAACCGTGGAAAGGATATTGGTATGCCGTCACGTCCAATCCGGGTGGCGATGGCGGCAACAAACTCTATGTGCGCCTTGATTTTTATGACTCGACGGTGTGTGCCGACGGCTATGAGAATGTGCTCGGCGTGCTCACTATGACTAAGGACAGGTCGGTGTACACGCCTGTGGCGGCCGACCTTATAACCTCCGTCGACATACAGAGCCCCAAGGAGGCGCGCATCAACTACATCCAGCAGGTCACGGGGCAATTGCGATCCGGCACGCTTAAACGCGCCGACGACGGCTCGCTTACTTTTGTGGATGGCGAGATGCTCCGCGCAGGCAAGCCCGGTATGAAGGACAGCCCCGAGGGAGTGTACGATGTGGACCCGGCTACCCTGGTTTTCAACAAAATCAGCGACAAGCCCAACTATAAGGAGATACCGACCTACGAGCTGGTGATGACCTTGCCCGACCGCAGCTATTATCTGCATGCCCTGATGACCGAGACGGAGGCTCCTCCTTTCGGCGACGTGCAGTTGCGCTGCTATTTCCCCGATACCGACCGTGATATCAACATCACTAATGAGGTGGGAGATTCACCACTGAATTCGCGCTTCCACGCCACTATCGTGGACTGCTGGTCGCTGCCCGGCGAGCCCGGGCTGGGACTTATCATATGGTCCGGGGGCGAAGATATGCAGGAACTTACGCTGTATCGTGTCGACGACCGCAACACATTCGAGGCGGTGGACTATGTGGTGGGACGTCGGCCCGACCGCTATCTTGGAGAGCAGATGCCCGACTCGGCGGCCATATGCTCGGTTGTGCGCGAGGGACGCCTCGTAAAGGTGCGCGATCCGCTGCGCCAGGAGACACGTGTCTACGACCTGGCCGGCAACCGCCGTTAGTTTATAGTTGATAGTTTATAGGTAAGAGGGAGGGCGGCCTGCGGCCGCCCTCAGATATATACCGAGCCGCCACTATGTGGCGACCCCTCTTATCTATAAACTATCAACTATAAACTACTTGATTACAGCCAGTCCGCCCTGAGCCGTCTCCTTGTAGAGCGAGGGAATGTCGTGGCCGGTCTGCTTCATCACCTCCACGATGCGGTCGAAGCTTACCGAATGGCGCCCGTCGCTGTAGGCCGCGTAGAGGTTGGCGTCGAGGGCGCGGGCGGCCGCATAGGCGTTGCGCTCTATGCAAGGTATCTGCACGAGGCCGCATACGGGGTCGCAGGTGAGCCCGAGGTGATGCTCCAGGCCCATCTCGGCCGAATACTCTATCTGCGCCACGGTGCCACCGAAGAGCTGCGATGCGGCCGCGGCGGCCATGGCGCATGCCACGCCCACCTCGCCCTGACATCCCACCTCGGCGCCGCTGACGCTGGCGTTGTGCTTCACCACGTTGCCGAAGAGGCCGGCCGTAGCCAGCGCGCGCAGGATGCGTTGCTCGCTGAAGCCCTTGGAGTGGTGCAGATGGTAGAGCACGGCAGGCAGCACGCCGCACGAGCCGCACGTGGGAGCCGTGACTATGCGTCCGCCCGCGGCGTTCTCCTCGCTCACGGCCAGGGCGTAGGCGTACACCAGCCCGCGGCTGCGCAGGCTCTGGCTGTAGCCCGCGGCGTGGACATAGTAGCTGACGGCCTTGCGGCGCACTCCGAGGCCTCCGGGCAGCACGCCCTCTGCCTCGATGCCGCGCTCCACGGCCTCCTTCATCACCGTCCATACCTCGTGCAGGTAGTCCCAGATGTCAGGCTCCTCGTACATGTCGACATACTCCCAGTAGCTGCGGCCGCTTTCCTCGCACCAGCGGAGTATGTCCTGAATCTTCGTCAGGGGATAAATGCTGCGTCCGGGCGAGCGTGTCTCGCCTTCCTCCACGATGTCGCCGCCGCCTATGCTGAAGTAAGTGCGCGTGGCGCTCACGTTGCCCTCGGCGTCAAGCGCGCGGAAGGTCATGCCGTTGGTGTGGAACGGCAGCACGATGTCGGGCGCCCACAGTATTTCGGTCGGAGCCACGCGCGAGAGGACATCGCTTACGGCCACGTCGGTGAGGTGGCCGCGGCCCGTGGCGGCGAGGCTGCCGTAGAGCTTGACCTCGAAGCGGGCGGGCACGTCGCCGCCGAGCAATCCGATGAATCGCTCGGCGGCTTTGCGCGGGCCCATGGTATGGGAGCTGCTGGGCCCTTGTCCTATCTTGTAGAGTTGCTTTATTGACTCCATCAGAACTTGAAGCCTGTGGAAAGCACTAAGCTGCTGTTGCTGTCGTTGATGTGGCCCGTGGGCGCGGTGTAGCCGTCGAAGTTGGTGAAGGCGTGGTATTCGCCGTCACGCTTGCGGTACACATAGGCGGCATCGATGTACCACTGCTGGTAGCGGTAGCCGAGGCCTACGCTGAACTGGTTGACGGTCTTGTTGAACGTGTAGGAGGGGTCGCAGCCCGTGGTGTAGATGGGCAGGTCGCCGTCGGCTGCCTCGCTCTTGACGGCGGAGCTTTGCCAGGCATAGCCGGCTCGCAGGCTGAACTGCGGCGTTACGCGGTACTCGACGCCGAGGCGCAATGCGTTGGCGGCCTGGAAGTAGTCCTTGATGTCCTGATTGAAAGCGGTGGCCTCAACGAAGTCGTTGCCGTAGTATCCGGCCTGATGCTTTATCTTCATGTCGGGGTAGGCTATGCGCTCGTAGTCGGCGCTGATGATGGCCTGGCCTCCGAGCACGGCTGCGATGCCGATGTTGATGTGCCAGGGGGAGGTGAGGCGCGAGTCGTAGGCGTCGCCGGGGTTATTCTCGTCGCCGGTGTATTCCGTGCCTTTCAGGGGATTGTCTTCGCTCAGGGCCGCGTTGGGGTCGGTGTATCTGTAGTTGACGTCGGAGTAGACGCTGTGCTGCAGGCGCCACCATGTGGGCGTCTTGACCGAGAGGCCGAGGCGCAGCTCGTTGATGGGTTTGAATATGAGGCCTACGTTGAAGTTCCATCCGGTGCCGCTGATGCTCTGGCCGTTGTAGAGGTCGAAGCCGCCGTCGCCGGTAGTCATGCGTCCGGAGGCAGTGGCGATGTAGGCGTTGCCGAGGCTTTCGTCGTAGACCACGCTGCGGTCGTAGCTCAGGTCGGTGATGCCGATGTTGACACCCCAGCTGACTACGTCGCTGACGTTGCCGCCGAAGCTGAAATTGTACTCGTCGATGTAGCCACGTTCATGAGCCTGATAGTAGGCATCGCCCTGCGTCCCCTGCTGGTAGAGGCCGGCGTAGCGGTCGCCCTGTGCGTTGATGGGGTTGATCATGTAGCTGTTGTAGGCGAGGATGCTGAGCCAGTCGTTGTAGAGGCCTGTGGTTGGCGCCGGGTCGAAGTATGGATTATAGTTGTCGCCGAAGTCCATGTCCTTGTAGTAGACTCCGTTGGCGGTAGTATATGATGCTATGTAGTTGCTCAGCGAGGTATCAAGGGTGGGATTGTAGCCGTTGGTGATGCGGTTGAAGCTTGCCTTGCGGTTGTAGCTGGCTCCCCAGGCGAAGGTGCGCAGGGCGCCGTCGAGGCGCACCACGCCCACGTAGCCGAAGTTGTTGCAGAAGGCCTTGGTCTGCTTCTCCGTGCCGTTGGTCGACTCGTAGTTGCGGAAGTTGATGTCGAGGGTGGCTCCGATTTCGCTGCTGCGGTAGACGCCCAGCGCAGCCGGGTTCTGCCCCACTGCCGAGAGGTCGCCGCCCAGGGCGGTGAAGGCTCCGCCCATGCCGAGGAAGCGCGCGGTGCCGCGCAGCTCGGTCTGCGTCAGGTTGTAGGCGTCGACGGCGCTCTGTGCCAGCATTGCCGCCGGCAGGGCGAGGGCTATGGCGGGAACGAGTATTTTCTTCATAGCAAAATAGTTGTGTTCGTTTGGTTATGCTAAGATGTAAACGATTTTCCGGGCATGATTGTTCCGGAAAATCGTGTGTAAGTCAGCAGGTGTCGCTATCAGTGGCGTCCGCGGCTTCCTCCGCCGCCTCCGCTATGGCCGCCTCCGCTATAGCCTCCGCCGCTGTGACCGCCTCCGTAGCTGCTGCGGCCGCTGTTGAAGCTGCCCGAGCTGCGTGTCGGCGACGAACTGCGGCTGCTGTTGTAGCTGCCTGAGCTGCGGGTGGACGAGGAGCTGCGGTTGCTGTTGTAGATGCTGCGGTCGGCCGAGGCGTTGCGTGCGCTGTTGATGCTGCGTGCGCCGGAGACGCGCCGCGTCGACTGTATGTCGCGCGACCCGACGGATGCGCGGCGGTCGCCGAGTACTGTGCCGGGACGGGCCGAGCCGTAGCGTCCGCGTCCTGTGCTTGTGGTGATGCCGCCTATACCGGTGTTTCCGGGACGTGTGCCGGCTCCGGGACGGTAGATGCCGGTGCTGCCGCTGCCGGGACGTGCTGCCGAGGCGTGGCTGCCGTTATAGCCGGGACGTCGGCCTGTGGTAGTAGCCATGCCTGAGCCGGCTGTGGGACGTCGGCCGGTGTGCGAGCCGGGGCTCGACGGACGCCAGGCGTGGTTGCCCCATCCGGGACGGTGGCCGGGAGGCGGCAGTGCGGGTCCCCATCCCCAGGAGGGTCCCCATCCCCACGACGGACCCCATGCGCCGGCCCAGCCCCAGTAGGGGTCGTACCATCCGCCCCATCCCCAGTTCCAGCTCCAGCTCCAGGAAGGCCCCCAGCCATAGCTGTAGGGCGACCAGAAGGGCGAGTACCAGGCGTTATAGCGCCAGCTCCAGGACGGCCCCCACCAGTCCCAGGGGTCGATGTTGATTACGTTCACGTTGATGGTGGCGGGCTGTTCGGTGGCGTAGTAGTATTCTTCCAGCTCCTCGTCGCCGCTGCCGCTGACGATTTCGGGATTGTGGAAGCGCTCAATGCGGCGCGTGTAGGTGAAGTCGGCGTCGTCGTTGGCCGCGGCGAGGGTGTCGCTTGCGGCAGGAGTGTGCCGGTTGTAAGCGTCTACGTCCATGTCGAGGCCTGCGCCGGGTGCCGGAGTGTAGGTGTCGGCGGCGGGATAGTCGGCGCTTTGGCCGGCGTTGCCGGTTATGTAGGCCGGACGCGACTTCTGCACCGGCTTAGGCGTGGCTTTGCGGGCCTTGTCGGCGTTGTAGTATATGTCGTCCTCATAGTCCTGCGCGGCGACGGGGAGTGCCAGCGCGGCCATGCCGACGAGCAGAGGGAATAAATGTCGCATTTTCATAGCAGTGGCAATGTGTTTTTGTTGTTGAAAGAGAGAATGTTTTAGAATTAGACGCCTGCGGCGCGGGAAAGTTTAAACCGCAAGGGTGTATTCTCTGCAAAACTACATAAAAAAACGCAGGCATCCAAGCGCCTGCGCCATTTTAGCATTTTTTTCTACAAAGTCACGTAAATACATTCGCCGTCGTGGTAGATCTGCAGCTGTTCGTCGGAACAGTTGACGTCGGTCCGGCTTCTCCTTTTGGAACGTGCCGGCTTGTCTCTGTTCAGGAACAGGCGGCATCCTTTGCCGGCGTCCAGCTCCTGGAAAGAGAGGGTCCATTGTCCGCCGTCAACATCGAAGTTGAGCACGATGTGGGTGCTTCCTTCTTTGTAGCGCTGTACCACTTCCTCGGCCTTGTCGCTGTCCTTGTTGACCGCTTTCAGTATTTTGGCTACGAGGCCGGGATTCTCGCGTACCGTCAGATTCCGGTAGTAGCTGTTTTTTTGCGTCACTATAGTCAGCTCTACGCCTTTCATATTGCGGAACTCGGGTCCGAAGAATTTTTCCGATTCCAGCCCCGGGCCGTCGGCTGCCAGGGCGCATAGGGCCATGCACATGCACGTGATGAAGGTGATGATAATGCGTTTCATTGCTTTATGCTTTCTATGGTTTCATTGATGAATTCTTCTGATTGTTCGGCGTCGGCTCTGGCTCTTGCGGCAGCCTGCATCGTGCATGCCACTTCGTCCTGCGACTGGCGCAGCTGTGCCTCTGCTATGGCGCGGGCACGCTCGGGATCGTCCACGCGCCGTCCGTCGATGTACACCTCTATCAGGTCGGCCGAGGGCTGCATGAGGGTGAATGCAGCGAATCCCAGACCGGCGAGCAGGGCTACGGATGCGGCGGCGCTGAGCCAGACGCGGCGGACGGGACGGCTATGCCTGGCGGCCCGGGAGCGTGCGGCCGTAAGCTCCAGCCCCATGGCCATGCGGCATTGGTCAAGCGCGGGGCTGTGGAGCTGCGATGCGGCCAGCAGCGTGCGCAGCGCTTTTTCCTCCTCGTCGTCGAGGCGGCACTCAAACCATGCGTCGGCCAGGGTTTCGAGTTCGCGGAGTGTGAAGTCTGTGTTCATAATATCCTGACGTATTCTCTTATGGCTTTGCGGGCGCGGCTCATGGCGGTGCGCACGGCCTCGGGAGTGCTCCCGGTGCGTGCCGCAATCTCGTCGTAGTCGAGCTGTTCGTAGACGTGCATCTCGAATACCTGGCGCACGTTGCCCGAAAGCCGTTGTCTGACAAAAGTCCCGATGCGTTCGATGATTTCGCGGTCCTCCAGTGTGTCGCTTTCATGCTGCGGCTGCCCCGGGTCGGCATCGTGGCGTGCGGCCAGGGTGCGCCTCCGCAGCGAGTCGACGCATATGTTGCGCAGCGACGCGAAGAGGTAGGCGGCTTCTCCCTTGGCCGGAATCTTGCGCCACGTGCGCAGGAAGAGCTCCTGAACGGCGTCGTCGGCCTCGGCCTCGGAGCACAGCACGCGCGAGGCGTACTGCCGCAGTCGCAGCCGCAGGGCCATGAAGGCTGTCGTTGAGGGGTCGGCGTTCATCTTCTTACGGGGTGTGATACACCTATAAGACGGACAACGCCGCTTTTCGTTACACCGATTTGCGAATTTTTATGCTCATTCCGCATCGGTTGACACGCCGAAGCACTACGGCGGTGATGAAATAGGCGGCCGTGAGGCCCCACAGCCACAGGTAGGGCGTACTCTGCTGCGCCAGGGTGCCGGCGTTGGAATTGATGCGTACGAAGCCTTCCACGCCCCAGGTGGCAGGTACGATGTCGGCCACGGAGTGCCAGAAGCCGTTCATGGCGTAGCGGGGCCATGTCAGGCCCGAGAGGAACAGGAACACCACCGAGGTGAACACGATGTAGATGAAGCAGTCCTCGCGGCGGCGCATCAGCGGGGCCAGAGTGAGGCCGAACATAGCCGACGCAAACAGGAAAGGTAGCACGAACAGACACCACTGCAGGGCGTCGCCCTGGTGCGGCAGATTGAACCACTCGGGCACGTAGTGCAGGATGTAGAGCGTGGCGGGGATGTAGAAGAACACGTAGGCAAGCGCCTTGCCCAGCGTGCCCGATACGGCGCCCAGCCCCGCGTCGGTGCGGTCGTAGGCCGAGCATCCTCCGCGGCTGATGCGCTCGCGCGACGTCCCGGCTATCAGGCATATTCCCAGGACCATGCTCTGCTGGAGGATAAGGATGACGATGCCCGGCATGATGAAGGATGCGAAGCCCTGCTGCGTGTCGCCCAGGAAGTTGGTGTCGATGTTGACAGGGCTCGCCGAGACGTTCTGCAGCGGCAGTCCCACCGTGTTGATGCGATGTGCCGTGATTTCAGAACCCAGGTCGAGCTGCACCGACGTGAGGGCGCTGAGTGCCGCACGGTAGCGCAGCAGCAGGCTCATGTCGCTGAAGTATGTGGCGTTGGCCTGTTCGCCGCGGTTTATGCATGTGGCATAATCGGCCGGAATCTCCAGCACGGCGAATATCTCGCGATCGGCCCAGAGCCGCTTTGCGTCGGCCATGTTGGCCGGATAGGCGTACACGTTGAGTTCCGGCGTGGCGTCGACTTTGCGGGCCAGCTCGCGCGACTCGGGCGTGCGGCTGTGGTCCACGACGGCTATGGGCAGGTTCTCCACTACTTCTGTGTTGTAGATCACCGTGTAGATTATCGGGTATGCCACCGGCAGGAAGATGAAGAACAGCATCACGCCCAGGTCGCCGGTGATGACGCGCAGCTCGTTGCGGAATGCTATGCCGGTGTCGGCAAGTCCGCGGAATATGTGGTTCAGGGGATTCACGGCTGAGGAATATTTATGGTACGTATACTGGTTTGAGGCATGTGCGCTTCAGCATGGGAAGTACGCAGGCCGTGATTGCCGGGAATGCGAGTAGCGCCGCGAAGAACCACCTCGAGTAGTACACGGGCAGCCCGTTGAGAGCCTGGCCTATGTATATGAGGAAGTAGTAGCGCACGGGCAGCACGTAGCTGAAGATGCCCACAGCGCCGTACATGCTCGGCACCGGGTAGGAGAACGCGGCTATCGAGAAGGTGAGGATGCCCGTCAGCGCGGCTATGCTCAGGGCCAGGCGCGGATTGGGCAGGATGCAGCACAGGAACAGCCCCAGCGCCTGCGAGGCGACGACCATCAGCGCCATGGCCGCCGCTATGGGCAGTATGCTTGAATTCAGCGGAAAATGGCCGAAGCCGAACAGGAGGCCGAGCATGGCCATGCCTGTGAGCAGGAAGACGACCGTCTGCGGCAGCAGCTTGCCGGCAACCGCCGTGAATATCGACCCGCCCGCGGTGCGCAGCCACCGCACCGATGTGCGGTACTTGATCTCCTGCGTGACGGTATAGGCCGTGATGAGCATTATCATCAGCTGCAGGAGCGCAGGCATGAACGAGTTGGTGAGGTAATAGTTGTAGTTGGTCCAGGGGTTGCCGATGGAGTTGGTGTTGATCGACACCGGCTGCAGCAGCGCCTGCGTCGCATCGTCGTTCAGGCCTATCGCCGTCAGCCGCGTCTGCGCTATGCTTCCGGTGGTGAGCACCGCGCCCGTCTTGAAGCCCTTGAACGAAAGAGTGCCCGGCACGAAGAAGCTCATGTTGACGTAGAGGCTCAGCGACGGATTCTTGCCGGTTATGGCGTCGCGCTCGAAGTGTTCCGGAATGACGAAGAATCCGAAGCTCTCGCCTCGCCGCACGGCGTCCATGGCCTCGGCGTAGCTGTCGTGGTGCAGCGTTATGTCCAGCAGCTCCTCGGCGTTGAGCATGCGTGTGACTTTCCGTGAGGTGGGCGTCAGGTCTTTGTCGACAATGCCCACCGGCGTGTGCAGCGGCAGTCCTGCATCCATGAAGCTCATGAAGAACAGCGTGCAGGCTATCGGCACTACGGTCATGGCGAAGATGTAAAGCCTTCGCTCTGACAGCTGGCGGATGCCGAGGCGTATGGAATCAGTGAATGCCGACATTCTTTTCTGGATAGTTTATAGTTGATAGGGGATAGGTAAGAGGGGAGGGGGCGGTTTTATCTTTATTTATATATCGCGCTCATGCCCGGGCGCAGCCCCTCGATGCTGTCGGTGGGGCGCAGCTTCACCTCGAAGGTGCGGCTGTCCCAGCTGCCGGTGGTCTTCGTGGCGCGCCAGGTGGCGTAGTTGCCCATGTCGCGTATGTAATACACTTCAGCCTCTATGTCCTTGTCGAGTGCCGGGATGTAGAGCGTGACGCGCTTGCCGGCCGGGAAGTCCCTGAGCAGCTCCTCGCGCAGATTGAAGACCACGTGGCGGTTGTCGCTCTTCAGCACGCTCATGATGGGCGCCCCCAGCGACACGAGCTCGCCCACTTCGGGGTACACCTGGTCGATGGTGCCGTCGCAGGGCGACGTCAGGTAGGCGTCGTCAAGCACGGCCTTCACCTGATCCACGTTGCCCGTGGCTGCCGTCACCATGGCTGCCGCGCTCTGCTTGTCCTCGCTCTGCGCGCCGGCTACGGCCAGGTCGTACTGGCTCTTGGCGGCGCGTTCGGCGGCCACGGCGGCGTCGTAGGCGGCCTTGGCCTCGTCGCGTTTCTGTTCGGTCATGACGCCTTCCTCGTAGAGGCGCTGCAGGCGCTCGTAGGTCTTGCGCGTGATGCCCTCTGCGGCCTTGGCCTGCTGCCAGAGGTCATAGGCGCCCTGCACTATCTGCCGGCGCGTTCCGCCGTCGATTTTGCGGTTCTGCTGGCGCGCCACATCCTGCATGGCCTCCGCCTGCATCAGCTGTGCCTCGAAGAGAGCCGAGTGAATGCGCACGAGCGTGTCGCCCGCATGCACGGTGTCGCCTTCGTGGGCGTAGAACTCCATCACGCGTCCGGGCAGCTTTCCGGAGATGCGCACCGTGGTGCCCTCCACCTGCCCCTCGAGCATGTTGTCGGGACGGTTCATGAAGCAGAATCCTATGACGGCTATGACGGCTGCCGCTGCCGCGATGATGAACACTGTCAGTAGCAGTGTGCTGTTGGCCTTCTCCTGCCCGGGCTGCGACGGCAGGGGGTTGTTGCCTTTGTATTCTTCAGTGTTTGCCATTGTATTCTATGGTGTTGGGGTTGTGATTTGTCAGAGGTTGCCGAGCACTTTGCTCAGGTATGTGTCGCACAGGTGTACGTCTATGAGGGCGTCTATCATCTCGGAGTGGGCCTTGAGCCATGCGGTCTGAGCCTCCATGACGTTGTCGGTTGTCGCCACTCCCTCCTTGAAGGCGAGTTGCGCCGTGCGCAGGTTCTCGTCGGCGCTCTCCTGGTTGACGAGCGACGTGTGGTAGGTCTTCACCGACTCCTGCGCCCGGAACGACGCCTGCTTCACCTGCAGCGCCACCATCTCGCGGGCGTCCTCCATCTTCAGCTTCATTACGGTCTCCTCGCTTTCGGCGGCCTTGTACTTGTTGTAGTTGCCGCCCCAGTGCCAGATGGGGATGGTGAGCATCGCGCCCACGGAGAACGCGCCCTTGAACTTCTTGCTGAAGCCGTCGAACATGTTGGGGTTGGAGAAGCTGTAGGTGCCTATCAGCGCCAGATTGGGCATCATCGACGCGCGCGCCACGTTCTTCTGCTGGCCGGCGATGTTGATGCCTGCCTGCAGGGCCTTGAGGTCAGGGCGCTCGGCGTAGACGCGGTTCAGGTCGTAGTCGGCCGCCGGCATGGACGTGTCGGCGATGTCGCGCAGGCCTTCGTCGGCAAGCGTCATGGGCGAGTCCAGAGGCAGCCCGCACAGCTGCGCCAGAGCCATGCGCGAGAGCACCAGGCCGTTGTCCACCTTGGTGAGGTCCACGCGCGCCGAGTTCAGCTTCACGTCTACGCTCAGCTTGTCGGCGCGGGTGGCAACGCCTTCCTTCACCATCAGCCCGACGTTGCGGTCGAGCGAGTCGAGAAGGTTCACGTAGCTGTCGGCCAGTTTCTTCTTCGCCACGAGCGATACCACCTGCCAGTAGGCGGCGTCCACGGCGTATATCACGTTTTCGGCCTCGTTGTCGTGCAGCGCGCGGGCCAGATCCTCGGCATAGTGCGTGAGCTTGTTCATAGCCACGATCTTGCCGCCCATGAAGACGGGCTGCGTGAGCGTGACGGCGCCGAAGAAGACGTTGTGCACGTCGTAGGTCATGGCCTCCTTCGGGATCAGCGCTATGGTCTCGGGGATATACTGCCCGTCGGGCCCCTTCACGGGCATCCCGGTCTCGGGATTTGTGACGAGATTGAAGTCGTAGCTCCCCGTCTTGGGGTTGAACGTCTTCGTAGGCAGCATCTGGTCGGAGTCGAAGATGGAGATGTCGCGCTGGTTGTACATGTATCCGCCGGCGAAGTCGATGGCCGGCAGATACGCGGCGAATGCCTCCTTGCGCTGATATTGCGCGGTGCGCACCTGCTGTCCGGCCACCTTCATGTTCTTGTTGTTGGCCAGCGCGAGCTCGCGGCACTGCCCCAGGGTCATCGGTCCCTGCGGTACTTCCTGCTCCCCGGCGGCCTGAACGGTCAGCCCGAGCGACAGTATGGCGAGTGTGGTGAATAATGCTCTCATAGTGCGGATGTTGTAGTTGAAAGCGGTTATGAGTGATTGGCGGATGCAAAGTTAACTATAAATCGACTATGCGGTGCGGCCAAACATTGTCCTAAATGTCGAAATGTTTTTACATATACAACATCTTGCGGTGCAAGAATGTTCCTTACGGGCGCTTTTGCGCCCGCGGTCACCGTGCGGCGTAGTCCAGCACGGTCTGGCTCCTGACGTCCACGCCGTATTCCTTGGCGCGCGCCAGGATGGCCCGGGCCAGGCGGGGCTTCAGCTCCTCCGGGCAGTAGCGGAAATAGGCCTCGGCCGCGCGCACGTGCGCTGCGTCGGGCATCGGGTATTCGCGGCGTTCCGGCAGGCCGAATACGCTGTCGGGCAATTCTTTTTTTTCTTCGTAGCTGATTCTGTCGTTCATGATGTGGATTTTTGTATGTAAAACGCCCGTGCGCTTCAATAAGTTTTTGCAGATGTGCGCGAAAATTCGTAATTTTGCACCCGCAACTTGCGAAATCTCAGCAACTACAATTGGAGGCTGTTTAAAAACGGATGTTAACACAGGGGTTGCGGATTTTGGAGTGTATTTCATCATGCGGGAGCAGGAGCGTACTGGATGTACGCGACTGCGACAAAGGATGAAAGACACCCAAAAGATGCAAAACCGAAGTAACTTTCCCCGATATAATCGGCCCCCGGCTATAAAAGAAGAATATCACAATAATAGTATTATAAACCAACAGATGTTAAAGAGCAGCACGCCTCGGTCCCTCTCCGACGCTTTCCGCCGTCTTCTTCGGTCGAGTGGCTATAGCCACACTCCCTCATCAGACGACAAAAATCGCCCGGAGATTGACCGCCCCTGCGTTAACATCCGTTATTAAACAGCCTCCTATATGATTAACGCACAAGACATCAAGAACGGTACCTGCATCCGCATGGACGGCAGTCTGTACTTCTGCGTGGAGTTTCTCCACGTAAAGCCCGGCAAAGGCAACACATTCATGCGCACAAAGCTCAAGAACGTAGTGGACGGACGTGTGCTCGAGCGCCGCTTCAACATCGGCGAGAAGCTCGAGGACGTACGCGTGGAGCGTCGCCCCTTCCAGTATCTCTATGCCGACGGCGGCGACGACATCTTCATGAACCAGGAGACTTTCGAGCAGATTCCCATCAACAAGGAACTCGTCACAGGCAGCGCCTTCATGAAGGAGGGCGACATGGTGGAAGTAGTCAGCGACGCGTCCACCGAAACCGTCCTCTATGCCGAAATGCCCATCAAGACCGAGCTTGAGATCACCTACACCGAGCCCGGCATCAAGGGCGACACCGCCACCAACACCCTCAAGCCCGCCACGGTCGAGACCGGAGCCGAGGTACGCGTGCCCCTCTTCTGCAACATCGGCGACAAAATCCGCATCGACACCCGCGACGGCTCCTACATCGAGCGCGTCAAGGCATAACGTCCCGGCAGCATCAAAACAGCAGGCGCGGCCCCGCAATGGTGGGAGCCGCGCCTGTTGCGCTATAAAAATGTTACCTTACTTCTTCGCGGGGAACAGTGCGCGGTAGCACACAGCGGCGATCAGTGCGCCCACTACCGGACCTACTACCATGATCCACATGTCGCCCATGCCGTTGCCGAACAGAGCCGGGCCGAACGAACGGGCAGGATTCACCGAGCAGTTGTCCACGGGTATGCCCACGATGTTCACCAGGCCCAGAGCCAGACCTATGGCTACGCCGGCAAAGTTGCCTGCGCCCTTCTTGCTGTCCGTGGCGCAGAGGATTACGAAGATGAAGAAGAACGACAGCAGTCCCTCGGCCAGCAGGGCCAGGCCGGGAGTGGCGCCGGGCTGAAGCACGTTGGCGGCCAGGCTTGCGCCCTCGGTGGGCGTCGTGCCTCCGAAGTTGAAGCCGGGAGCCAGAGCCACGAAAGCTGCGAGAAGACCTGCGCCGATGGTGGCGCCTACCAGCTGGCTCACGATGTAGCCGCAGCACTCGCCGAACTTCATGCGGCCGCTGAAGAGCATCGCCAGCGATACTGCCGGGTTGACGTGGCAGCCCGAGATGTTGCCTATGGCATAGCACAGGCCCAGAAGAACGAGGCCGAAACAGATACCGATTCCCAGACCGCCTATCACGGGGCCTGCCAGCACTGCGCTGCCGCAGGCGAGAAGCACCAGGAACATCGTTCCCACGCCTTCTGCAAAATACTTTGACATAATTTTAATGTTTTTGGGTGATTAGTATAATGAGAAAAACAATTTTTGATATTAACTTCGCGTCAAATATAAAAGTTTTATTTCGACTTCGCAAAAATTTTGACCTTTTTCTGCAATTATGGCTGATTACCTGACCGTAGAGACGCATCCCTGGCCGCCTTTCGCCCCCGCAGGGGCGCGTGTGCTCATCATGGGCACATTCCCTCCCGCCCCAAAGCGCTGGTGCATGGATTTCTACTATCCCAACCCCTCCAATGACTTCTGGCGCATCTGCGGCCTGCTCTTCTGCGGCGACCCCGCGGCGCTCTGCCTGCCCGGCACCAGGCGCTTCGACGTCGATGCCATACGCCGGCTGCTCACCGACCGCCACATAGCCCTGCACGACACCTGCCGCCGCATACGACGCCTTCAGGGCAACGCTTCCGACAAGTATCTCGAAGTCGTGGAGCCCGTCGACCTTGCCGCCCTCCTTGCCTCGCTGCCCGACTGCCGCGACCTCGCCACCACCGGCGAGAAAGCCGCGACAGTTCTCGCCGGCCTCACCGACAGCCTCCCGCCCCGCATGGGCGAATATACCGATGCCACGTACCTCGGGCGCCCCCTGCGCATATGGCGCATGCCTTCCTCCTCCCGCGCCTATCCCCTCGCCCTCGACAAAAAAGCCGCCTACTACGCCACCCTCTTCCGTTCCGTCGGCATCCTTTGATTCCCTCACGCATAGAGTAGTACGCCTGACAAGAAACAAAGAGACATAAGGTCATAAGCAACATAAAACGTATCTCCGTTATCTCTGTCACTTCCGTATTTTCAGAGGGTATTTCTTATTAAACACCCTCTGATATCCTTATGTCGCTTATGACCTTCTGTCCCCCTGTATCCCGCCATCCTCGGTAACTTCCTTACACGTACAGCTCCCACCGGCAAGTCCTCGAAGAGGACGTATCTGTGGCTAACCCCATGATAAGCAGCGCTTTGCGCTGCGTTCATGGGGTAGAGAAGCGATAAGATGGCGGCAAGCTCGGAGAGCTTGCGTCCGTGAAGCATACACATAAGATTTCTTTATACGACCCGCATTACAATCCCTGCAAAATAAAAATCGACTCTGTTATTTTTGTCATTTCTGTATTTTTGTATCACTAACACCCTCACCTTCACTATCATCAAAAATTCCTTATGTCGCTTATGACCTTCTGTCCCTCTGTATCTCTCCATCCCCGGTAACTTCCATACACGCCCCCCTCTTGCCGATTCCCAATAAACCATAAACTTATGTATAAAATTTGCAGTTCTCAACGCTTTGTTATAAATTTGCACAAATTTAAGCATGGATATTCCAATCATTTACAAATATTTCTGTTTTATGAACAAATTTTTACTCACAGCGGCTGCTGCGGCCATTACTTTTACGGCTGCCGCAGCCTCTGCCCCTTCATGGCGCCCCGGCGCTCAGAAGGAGGCTTTCCCCTTCGCTCCGAAGGCCAAGGCTGAGCTGAGGCACACCCCTACAGCTCAGGCAGGCCTTGACATCGTGAAGGCCAAAGCCGCCGCCAAGGAGGGAACCGTCACCTCCGCATCCCTCCCCGCTTCCAGCGACGTCGGCTATATCGACGGTCCTAAAGGACAGACATGGTTCTACACCGTTGAGAACAAGAGCACCATCGTGGACCACGGCACATGGAAGCAGGAGGACATCACCGGCTTCATCATCAACGTCTACAATGCCGAATTCAACCTCGTGGGCACTGTCGAGGACGACATCGAGTTTAAGGAGAACGAGACACGCGTGGCACAGATCGACGTCGCTTCCCTTCTTACCCAGAAATTCTTCAACTACGACAGCAACTACGAGCTGATGGTGATGATCTCGCTCAACACCGTTGAATACACCAACAACACCCGCACCCTGGTCTACGGCCTTGAGTCCGGTAAGACCGTAAGCGAGACCATCGGCGAAATCGAAGGCTACTATGTCGATGCCGTCAACACCGCGCGCGACGCCTGGAGCGAGCAGTACTGGATCACCTTCACCACCGAGGAGGAGACTCTCACCCCCACCGTCGGCGATATTATCAACGCCGGCGACTACGTGTTCAAGACCTATAAGTATGCCGGCTACTCCGGCATGGGCGACCCTGTGCTCGAATGTCGTCTGCCCATGATTACATCGGCAGGTCAGAACTACGTCCCCTTCATCTCAACCGTTAAGGACGGACGTCCCTACTTCGCCACCAACCGCCTCAAGTACAGCTGGTTTGAAGACCCGTTCGACTATGAGAACGAGAACCCAACCGCCGACAACGAGCTTCAGGTCGACCTCTACTCCACCGAATCCTCATGGGGCAGCAACATCGTGAAGTTCTCCTCCACGGCTTTCCCCCTCGCCACCACCGCGGCCGACCGTTTCTTCCTCTACGTCGGCGCTTTCTCCTATAGCGACGACCTCTCCTTCGGCCGCTACACCGCCGACAACGTCCCCGCCTTCATCATCACCAAGGAGAAGATGGTAGGCGCCGATGCGTACACCTATTTCTACGACGTCTACAAAGGCGCGGCACAGGGCGCCGACGCAGAGGGCGAGCACCTGCTCAGCCTCGCATCCGAAGTGGACGGCGGCTATTTCATGGCCGACATTCCCGGCTTTGACCCCCAGGTGATGTTCACTCGCACCACCGGCTCCGGATATGTCTTCGACTTCACCAACCTGATTACAGGTGAGATCGAGCACTCCGTTCCTGTGGCTGCCACAGGCCTGTCGCTCACCGCCGCTACCGACCGTATCCCCTACGGCGACGGATACCTCTATGTGGCCGCCCAGACTCACGGCGAATCCCAGCCCAACGGCGACATGCACTCCTTCGTGGCGTTCTTCAACCCCGACGGCTCGCTTCACCATCTTCACACACTCAACCTCGGCCAGCTCGTCGACTATGCCACAATCTACACCGCACCCGACGCATTCGACCCCTATATCTTCAACCTTGACAGCAAGCAGGAGTATATGGCCATCGTTAAGCGCCGCAACGGCGTGGGAGCTGTAGGTAACCACGAGGAACTCGTAGTTGTCAGCGAGGACCCCCAGGCCGAGCCCCTCTTCGTCTACACTCCCGACGACGGACTCGGCACACTCGCTACCGTTTACTTCGCCAACCTCGCCACCACTCCCCGCATGATTGTTGTCACCGCCAAGGACAACAAGTACATCAGCACCGCCTACACCCTCCCCGTCAAGCTCTTCGATGAAGGCGACGGCACCGAGGCCAATCCCTATGTCATCACGACCATGGGCGGCCTGCAGCAGATGCGCTTCATGCCCTCTGCCCACTACGTCCTCGGCACTGATATCGACGCTGCCGGCACACCTGTCGCATTCCCCGAATTCGACTTCTCCGGCTCGTTCGACGGACTCGGCCATTCCATCAGTAATCTCCTTCTCGACGGCAATTCCCTCTTCCCCGCCGTAGCGCGTCCCGCTTCGGCCACCGAGGGCAGCAAGGCCGGCACCATCGCCAATCTCAACCTTGTCGACCCCGTGTTCAACGCCGTCAAGGACGCGCACGGTCTTCTCGTAGGCCAGATTCGCGGCGGCGTCATCCGCAACGTTCACGTCTACGGCGCCAAGGTCAACACCGAAGTCGACGCTGCCGGCCTCGTAGGCGGTGTATATCTCGGTTCCGTGGTCGAGGAATGTTCCGTCAACGCCGACATTGTCGGCAGCGAGGACTCCTCGCTCGGCGGCATCGCGCTCAACACGCGCACCGGTGGCATCATCCGTGCCTGCGCCTTCAACGGCACCATCGCCGGCGGCCAGACTCTCGGCGGTATCGTTGCTGACTTCGGCCATGCCGACGACGTCCTGGAGAACTGCCACGTCAAGGCCTCCATCTCCGGCAAGAACACCATCGGCGGCATCGCCGGTTCGTCGGCTCACGGCACCATCCGCTTCTGCCACGTTGAGGGCGATATCACCGCTTCCGAGGCTCCACGCTGGGGCGGAGGTCCCAAGACGGGCGGTATCGTCGGTGATCTCGCTGCATTCCCCGGCGACCCCTCGGGTGAGGAAGAAGTAGAGCCCAACATCGCCATCGAGGGCTGCTACGTCAATCTTTCCTCACTCACCTTCACCGGCGAGCTCTCTTCCTCAGAGGAGTATCCCGGTCAGAACGACACCATGCACCGCATCGTAGGCTCCAGCGCCGCCAACGGCTATCCCGAGTACCTCGGCGAAGATTCCGATTACAACCCCATCTGGGGCAACCCCGCCGCACCCGAGGCAGGGCTTAAGAACAACTATGCAGTCAACACCCTCGCCGTAGTCAACAGCGACATCGCCGACGCCACAGGCACTACCGAGGGCATGTCCGTCGACCCCTACGAGACAGGTATGGGCTTCTTCACGGAGCTTGGCTGGCTTTACGGCTTCGACGCCGAGAACCCCTGGAGCTACACCGGCGACCAGCTGCATCCCTCGCTCTACTTCGAGGGCGGTCTGCTCGTGATTGACCCCGAGGAAGCCACCATCAAGGTCGACGACGAGATTACCCTGACCGTCAGCTGCAAGGGCGGCTCCATCACCGAGGACGACCTTGGCGGCTTCACCATGGAAATGAGCGACGAGTCCGTACTCGAGACACTCGAGATGGGCATGGTAGGCGAGGACATTGTCCTCTCCTTCAAGGCCATCAAGGAAGGCAACGTCAAGGTTACCGTCGGACTGAAGGGCAAGACCGTAGAGAGCAACATCACCGTCAAGAGCGCCGCCGGCATCACCGACGCTGTGGCCGACGGCTCCGCCATCAGCTTCGACGGCACCGTTGTTACGGCTCCCGCCTGCGACATCGACGTCTACACCACCATGGGCGTACGCGTACTCTCCGCCCGCGACAGCGCTGACCTCAGCCGTCTCGGCGGCGGTGTCTTCATCGTCACCGCCCGTCCCGTCAACGGCGGCGCCGCTTCCACCCTCAAGGTACACGTAAAGTAAAATAACCTGCCTATACCACAAGGGGCCACGGCTCCATCCCTCCCTCGGGAGCGATGGCCGTGGCCCTTTTATTTTATACCTTCCACGTCTACTTCCGACAGGTCTGACAAGTCCGACAGGTCCGACCCGTCTGACCCCTCTTACCTATCCCCTATAAACTCTACCGTATCAGCCGCCGAGCACGCCGCCATCAGCCGCCTGCTCCTCCACTACGCCCTGTTCCTCAACAACCGTTGCACCCTGAACTGCATCATCCAGGTCGCCACAACTCCCAACTCCACACTCCTAACTCCACACTGCTCCGCGCACCAGCAAGTCCTCGAAGAGGACGTATCTGTTGTTAACCCCATGATAAGCAGCGCTTTGTGCTGCGTTCATGGGGTGCGGGGCTCCCCGCTACATGGCAAGCTCGGAGAGCTTGCGTCCGTGCGGCCGCAGAGGCGGCCCCCCTCTTACCTATACACTATCAATAAACTAACCAAGAGCACATTGACATTCTGATACAATCTTATATATAAGGTCATCACCAAACCTCAATACTTCATACTCAATACTTCATACTTTAAACTAAATTTTGCCCGTACTCCGTTTTTTCGTAAATTTGCACACATTAAGATACTTACCATGAATAGACTGATTGCCGTAGCTATGGCTGCCGTATGCGCTTTTGGCGCTGCCGCCGCCGACAATGTCCTGACTGTCCGGGCCGACCGTCCGGGCGCACAGATCCGGCCTACGATGTATGGCCTGTTCTTCGAGGACATCAATTTCGCCGCCGACGGCGGACTGTATGCCGAGATGATAAAGAACCGTTCTTTTGAATTTCCGCAGTCCCTGATGGGATGGCGTAGCTTCGGAAATGTGGAGGTGCGCGACCAGGGCGGCCCCTTCCCCCGCAATCCGCATTACGTGCGCCTGTCGCCCGCGTCCCATGCCCATAAGCACACCGGCCTCGACAACGAGGGCTTCTTCGGAGTCATCCTGCAAAAAGACTCGACCTACCGCTTCTCCGTCTATGCCCGTGCCGTGGAGGGCAGTCCCGTGCTGCGTGTGGAGCTTATCGACCCCTCTGCATCCGGCCGCCACACGCAGGTGCTTGCCCATTGCGACATTGCCGTCGCTTCGGCCGACTGGCACAAATACGAGGCAGTGCTGACTCCCGACGCATCCGTCGCCAAGGGACGTCTGCGCATCTTCCTGGAGGGCAACGGCGCGGCGGATGTGGAACACGTGTCGCTCTTTCCGGCCGACACGTGGCAGGGCCGTCCCGGCGGTCTGCGCCGAGACCTCGCCCAAAAGCTCGCCGACATGCACCCCGGCCTGTTGCGCTTTCCCGGCGGCTGCATCGTGGAAGGTACCGACCTGGCTACACGCTACCAATGGAAAAACACCGTGGGACCCGTGGAGAACCGTCCTCTCAACGAGAACCGCTGGCACTACACGTTCACCAACCGTTTCTTCCCCGACTACTACCAGACAGGCTGTCTGGGCTTCTTCGAGTATTTTCAGCTCGCCGAGGACATAGGCGCCGAACCTCTGCCGGTACTGAACGTGGGCCTCTCGTGCCAGTATCAGAACAGCGACGAAAGCGCACATGTGCCGGTCGACAGCCTTCAGCCCTACATCGACGATGTGCTCGACCTCATAGAGTTCGCCAACGCCGACACCACCACCGTGTGGGGCGCGCTGCGCGCCCGCATGGGCCATCCCGCGCCTTTCAACCTAAAGTATGTAGCCATAGGCAACGAGCAGTGGGGCGAACCCTACACGCGCCGCCTCGCTCCCTTCGTGAAGGCTGTGCGCAAGGCTCATCCTGAAATTAAAATTGTAGGCTCGTCAGGCCCGTCGCCCGACGGAGAGGAGTTCGACTACCTTTGGCCCGAGATGAAGAAAGCCGGGGCCGACCTCGTCGACGAGCATTTCTACCGCAACGAGGAGTTCTTCCTGCGTAACGCCACCCGCTACGACGGCTACGACCGCAAGGGCCCGGCCGTATTCGCCGGCGAATACGCCTGCCACGGGGCCGACGGCCGCGGCTACAACCACTTCAATGCCGCACTCATGGAGGCCGCATTCATGACAGGTCTTGAGCGCAATGCCGACATCGTCCATATGGCTACGTACGCCCCGCTGTTCGCCCATGTGGAGGGATGGCAGTGGCGTCCCGACATGATATGGTTCGACAACACGCGCAGCGTGGCTACGTCCAGCTACTACGTGCAGCAGCTTTTCGCCACCTTCCGCGGCGACCGCGTGCTGCCCCTGACCGATGCATCCGGCCGCCCCTGCACGGGGCAGGACGGCATATTTGCCACTGCGGCTACCGACGGTGAGGGAGGATACATAGTCAAGGTCGTCAACACCGCTGATGAACCCCGGAGCCTCGACCTGCGCTTCGACGGCCTCCGCAAGCGCAGGCAGCTCGGAAGCGTGACCTGCATCAGCCTCCACGCCGACGACCCCCTGCGGGAGAACACGCTGGACGAGCCCTTTGCCGTAAGTCCGGTGCGCTCGGCCCACGATGCACCGGCCGCCCCGCATGAAGTGAAAATGACAATACCCGCTAAAACTTTTGCTGTATATCTGATAAAATGAAAAGACTGATGCTTGCTACCGTGGCATGCGGCGTATGTGTGGCCGCTGCCGCCGCCAACGACTGGGAAAATCCCGGAGTCTTTGCCGAAGGACGCCTGCAGCCGCGCTCCACGGCATTCCCCTATGCCGGCCGCGATGACGCCCGAAAGGCCGACCGCGACGCTTCGCCGTATGTCATGAGCCTCAACGGCATGTGGCGTTTTCATTTCGCCGAATCTCCCGCCGGACGTCCCGAGGGCTTCCAGCAGCCGGGCTACGACATCTCCGCATGGGATTCCATTCCCGTGCCGTCCAACTGGGAGATGCAGGGCTACGGCACGCCCATATACACCAATGTGGTGTATCCCTTCCCGCAAAACCAGCCTTACGTGCCCCACGACGACAATCCGGTGGGCAGCTACCGCCGCAGTTTCGACCTGCCGGAGGGCTGGAACGGACGCCACACCATCCTGCACTTCGACGGCTCTACGGCCGGCATGTACGTGTGGGTCAACGGCCACAAGGCCGGGTATGTGCAGAGTACGAAGAATCCGGCCGAGTTCGACATCACACGGTGGGTGAAGCCCGGCCGTAACGACATAGCCTGCGAGGTCTACCGCTGGACCGACGGCTCTTACCTCGAGGACCAGGACTTCTGGCGCCTCTCGGGCATAGACCGCGACGTGTACCTCTACAGCGTGGCTCCCGTACGCATCCTCGACTTCTTCGCCCATCCCGACCTTGACAGTTCATACAAAAAAGGTATGTTCAGCCTTGACGTCAGGCTCGCCAACTACGGCGCCGAAGCCGCCGCGGGGCGCCTTGCCGTCAATCTGTATGCTCCCGACGGCCGTGAGGTCATGGCGCAGTCGCATCCCCTGAGTCTGGGTGCCGGCGCCGAGGCCGACGAGGCGTTCAGCGCCGTGCTGCCGCGCGTGGCCCGCTGGAGCTGCGAGACGCCGAACCTCTACACGCTGGTGCTCACCCTGAGCGATGCCGCCGGAAACGTTCTGGAGAGCACCTCGGCACGCATCGGCTTCCGCAAGGTGGAGATAAAGGACAGCCGCCTGCTCGTCAACGGCAAGCCCGTCGAGATTCACGGCGTCAACCTGCACGAGCATCATCCCGTCAGGGGGCATGTCGTGGACCGCGAGACCATGATGGCCGACATACGCACCATGAAGCGCCACAACATCAATGCCGTCCGCACCAGCCACTATCCCCAGTCGCCGCTGTGGTACGACCTCTGCGACCAATACGGCATATACCTCGTGGACGAGGCCAATATCGAAATCCACGGCTACGGCTCGAACTACGGCACGCCGCAGCCGGCCACGCATCCGTGCAACCTCCCCGAGTGGCGCGACGCCATAGTCGACCGCGAGGTGAGCCTCGTGGAGCGCGACAAGAACCACCCCAGCGTGATTGTGTGGAGCCTCGGCAACGAGAGTGGCGCCGGAAGCAATTTCCGCGCCGGATACGACTGGATAAAGAGCCGCGACACGTCGCGTCCCGTGATGTACGAGCAGATGGGCGAAGGCGAGGGCACCGACATCGTCTGCCCCATGTATCCTTCCGTAGGCTACATGAAGGAATACGCCTCACGCGAGAATCCCGGCCGCCCCTACATCATGTGCGAGTACGCCCACGCCATGGGCAACAGCACCGGCAACTTCCAGGAGTATTTCGACATCATACGCTCATCGCCCCACATGCAGGGCGGCTTCATATGGGACTGGGTGGACCAGGGTCTGCTCACCCGCGACGAGGACGGACGCCCCTACTGGGGATACGGCGGCGACTTCGGCGCCGAGCGCTACCACCACGACGAGAATTTCTGCTGCAACGGCCTCGTGCAGCCCGACCGCACGCCGCATCCGGGTCTCGCCGAGGTGAAGAAGGTGTATCAGGACATCCGCTTCTCGCCTGCCGACCTGAGCCGTGGCGAGTTCGTCGTCGAGAACCATTTCCACGAGCGCGGCCTTGACGGCTACGAGCTCCGCTGGGAGCTGCTGCGCGACGGCGAGCGCGTGGCCGGAGCCACGCTGCCGCCGCTGCGTGTGGCTCCGGGCGAGAGCCGCCGTGTGCGCGCCGCCCTGCCCGCCATGAAGGACAGCGCAGAATACTATCTCTCGGTATATGCCCTGACCCGCGGCGGCGACGACATCATCCCCGCCGGCCACGAGGTGGCGCGCGAGCAGTGGGCGCTCACTCAGCGTCCCGACATGCGCCCGGCCGCTGCGGCTGCCGTGGCTCCCGTGCGCGACGGCGGCAACTATGTCTTCGACTGCCCCGAGGCGGGAGTCCGCATCGTGATAAGTGCCAAAGACGGCAATATCAGGGAATATACCGACCACGGACGCCGCATCCTGTACGGCGTCACGCCTAACTTCTGGCGCGCTCCCACCGACAACGACTGGGGCAACAACGCCCACCGGCGCCTCAACGCATGGCGCTGCGCCGCCGACAACCGCCGCTGCACGGCCGTGACAGCCGACGGCGACGCACTCAGAGCCGAATACCGTCTGCCGGATGTCGATGCTGCCTACACGGTGACGTATAAGGCCTATGCCGACGGCTCTCTGGACGTATCGGCCACTCTCGAAGGCACGGAGAACACGCCGGAGCTCATGCGCATGGGCACGGAGATAACCCTGCCGCGTGACTGCGACAGCTTCAGCTACTACGGCCGCGGACCGGTGGAGAACTACAGCGACCGCAACACCGCCGCCTTCATGGGCCTCTGGAGCAGCCGCGTGGCCGATGAATTCTATCCCTACATCCGCCCGCAGGAGACCGGCAACCATACCGACGTGCGCCATGCCTCGCTCCGCGACGGCGAGGGACGCGGCATCGCCGTGTACGGCGCGCAGCCTCTCAGCGTGAGTGCGCTCGACGTGGCGCCGGCCGACCTCGACCCCGGTCTGTCCAAGCATCAGATGCACAACAGCGACGTGCGCCACAGCGCCGAGAAGGTGTTCCTGAACGTGGACCTCGCGCAGCGCGGTGTCGCCGGCGACGACAGCTGGGGACGCGGCCCGCACCGTCCGCACGTGCTGGATGCCGACCGTTATTCCTATTCTTTCCGCATCGTTCCCGTAAAGTGAATCATGCACCGACTCTCCGTGAGCCATGACTTTCGCTGACGCATCTTCCTCATTCCCCTCCTACCTGCTTGGACTCTCCACCATGTTCTTCGGCATGATGGCGGTGTTCTTCTGGAGGAGGGGAGAGCGTCTGCGCATGCTTGTCACGCTCCTGATGGGCACGATAGCGCTGGAGTATGTCAAGGATTATGTCTTCGTCACTCTGGGCCTCTTCGCCGACTCGTATTACTGGGGCGTGATGACGATCACCGACATGGTGGCCGTGCCCATGTACGCCTTCGTGCTGATGGAGCTGGTGCGTCCGGGACGGCTCACCGTGCGCAGGATGCTGCTGCATGAGGTGCCGTTCGTGCTGTCGGCGTTGCTTTATGTGGCTACCGGATGGATGCCGTGCGTCTATGCTATTGTCGGCTGGGCGGTACTGTACGGTACTTTCTATCTCGTATGGACCGCGGTCGAGATACCGCGCTACAACCGTCACCTGATGGAGAGCTTCTCATATACCGAGAATGTCAATCTGGGCTGGCTGCGCGTGATTCTGTACACGTTCTATGTGATTCTCGGGCTGTGGGTACTTGACTGTGTCGCTTTCCACATCGGTGTCGAATGTCTGTACATGGGCTGCAACCTTGTGTTGTGGATGGTGATTTCGTTCTTCCTGTTCCGCCATGAGTCGGTTATCGACGAGCTGTCGGACAACGTGGTCGTGCCCGCTGCCGAGCCTGCCGACGGCAAGACGGACAACTCGTTGGCTGTCCGCATCGAGGCGCTGTTCGCCACGGAGAAGGTGTTTCTCGACCCGGGCCTCAAGCTCTCGGATGTGGCTCGTGCCGTAGGCTCCAACCGCACCTACGTGAGCAACTATTTCAACCGCGACGCCGCCACGACGTTCTACGACTACGTCAACACGTACCGCATAGAGTATGCCTGCGCCCTGCTCGCCGACCCGGCCATCCCCGTGCAGGAAGTGGCGGAAAAGTCCGGCTTCAGCGGCGCGTCGGTGTTCTCCCGCGTGTTCGCCAAGCACAAAGGCTGCACCCCGACAGCCTTCCGCAGCGCGGCCGGCAAGCAGTCAAAATAAACTCATCCGAATGTCACATTTGCCTAAAGATGATTGATTTTCTGCTTCTTGTGATTGGTACGGTCACGGAGGATTGCCGGCATATTGTCCTTTGCCCAGCCAATCAATGAATTGATGTGTGGAAACAGTGAGAGGGTGCGATCGGTGATGCTATATTCCACCCTTGGCGGTACCTCGGCATAGATTGTGCGGGTCACGAAACCGTCTTCTTCAAGAGTGCGTAGTGAGTTGGTAAGCATCTTCTGGGATATGTCGGGAATCTCGCGGCGTAATTCGTTGAAGCGCATGGTCGGGTGAAGATTCAGCGTATAGAGTATCAGCAACGACCATTTGTCGCTGAAGCGTGCAAGTATATTGCGTATGGGACAACTGGGATATAATTCCTCGTTCATAATTCGGTGTCTGTTAGATTACTCTACAAAGGTAACTAATATGCCGGATGTATGCAACACTACAATTCGGCCGTGGTTAAATTCTGTTAAAGTCAAATTTTCAACTTATTGGTAGTCTACATTGGTAACATCCATGAAACTATCTGTAATTCAGGTGCCTTCTTGACATCTCACGCTTTCAGGTGTTAACTTTGTATCGGAAATCAATAAAAACAACAAGATATGAAAAAGACAGCACTTATCGGCGCGAGTGGCTTTGTAGGGAGCGCCATACTGAACGAACTTCTCTCACGCGGCTACAAAGTGGAGGCACTGGTACGCAATCCTGAGAAGATCACAGCCGAGAATCCTAACCTTACCGTAAAGAAAGCAGATGTCGCTGACGAGAAGGCTTTGGCCGAAGACCTCAAGGGTTATGACACAATAATCAGCGCGTACAATCCGGGCTGGACAAACCCCAACATCTACAACGACACGTTGCAGAACTATCCCCGCATCGTGGAGGCCGCCAAAGCGGCCGGAGTTAAACGTCTGCTCATGGTGGGAGGCGCCGGCACACTTTTCTGCGCTCCCGGTTTGCGCGTCGTTGACAGCGGCGTGATTCCCGCAGAAATCATGGACGGAGTAAGTTCTCTCGGCAAGTTCTATCTTGACATCCTTACCAAAGAAAACGACATCGACTGGGTGTTCTTCTCGCCTGCGGGAGCATTCACAGAAGGCGCGCGTACCGGCAAATACCGTCTTGGCAAAGACGACCTCATCGTAGACGACAAAGGCAACAGCGCCATATCTGTGGCCGACTATGCCAAAGCTATGGTGGATGAGCTCGAAGTGCCGGCTCATCACAAGGAGCGTTTCACGATTGGGTATTGAGTAATCCGGCAAATCAAATCCACGTAGGTCCCTGTCGGCAATACAGTCCGGCGGGGACTTGCTTAAGTGAGAAAGACTTCCTACGATACGCTCGTTTACGGGAGGATGGATGTCAGATTCGCGGAATACTACGACCTCACACTCCGTCCGCCTCGAATCGAAAGATACACGTTATGACTTCAGCCGAAAGACTTGATTATCTCATAAAGACGCTTCTTTCTGAAAACGAGGCGTATGCGCATATTGCCATCCCGGCATCTGTCGCGGGCCGACGGCGGTTGCTTGAGGTTCAGGGAGATTATGGACTGATGCAGTGCTCCCGCGGCTGTCATGATACTCTTTATGATGACTGCAAGACTCGAATGCAATCGGCATAATTGTGAGGAAGGGATCGTTATGGAGACACATATGCCAACAATGATATAGCTTTGGAGTTTTAAACAGCCTCTGAAAATCTGATAATAAACCCGGGCGTCGTGCAACCCGCCATGCGGCGGGTAGATGCGTTTTTTACGGCGTTACCGGTGGTATGTCGCGCCCTATGGTCGCTCCTTAACCACTGGCTAACCGGATTCAACCCGCGACGAGCGCGGGTTGTTCCAGTTTTATAGGACAGTGATAATATATTATCGAGAAATTTCAGCGGCTGAAGGCGGAGCTGCCAGGTGGCAATTTACGGAAGGCCGATATCCTTCCGCCGCGCGGCCGAAAATCAGTGAGTACCACTGAGCATAAGACGGCAAGATCGTCAGAATGGAATATCAAAACGTTTCACCATAGATTTGGCGAAAATATCTGGGACCAAAGTTATAAAATGCTGTTTAAAAATTAGTAACTTTGCAATTAAATATACTCAGAAATGACAAAAGAGGAACTGCTCACAAGGCTCAACGACATTGAATGGGATGACTTCGAGGCAAAGGAGGCTTCGGGAGGTCTTCCAAAATGCAGGATATGGTATCGACAAGATATTAGGATGGGAGAAACTAACAGGAAAATCCGTCACGTTTGATAGTGACCTGCTAATCTCGACAGTCACTTATCCATTGATTACTAAGGATTCCCGCAATGCCGACGAGAATAATGGCGAGAATAATGGCGAGAATGGCGAGAATAATGACGAGAATAAAGTTCTTGATATAATTAGAAAGAATCCAAGTGTCACTCAACCATTCATCGCTATACAAACCGGGTTCTCAACCAGGAAAGTCAACAGGCTTATATCTTCTCTCAAAGCGAAGGAGAAGATCGTCCGTGTTGGTAAAACCAAAGGCGGCCATTGGGAAATCAACGGTTAGGATATATGGGCAATTGACGCTGAGAGACAGAGGTTTGTACGTATTGTGCAGCGGCTTTGTACGCAGTGCTAAGCGGTTTTTAAGCAAAGTCAAGAAAATAGTATTCATTTACAAGGGAGTGACGGGCTTGTTGGCTAACTTTGGGGACAGTATTCTATAACCAACCTTATCGTCACATGAGCCTCAAGAGTCTGTTGATGGAGACGTCCGACGCGCCAAGGGCGTGCGGTGCGTGGCTGCTGCTGATTGCGGCGGCGCTGGTAGCTTTCGTGTGGGACGCCTGCTATTATAATCTCAAGACTGACGGTCCGGTGCTGACGCTTGAGAGCAATGCCGTGCTGCGGCAACGTTTCGACCGCGATACCATCTGCACCGACATCCACGCGGGCGACAGCGTGCGTGTGCTCGGCATAGAGAGGTCGTCGTTCGGTCAGAAATGGCTTGTGCGGACTTCGGGAGGCGACATAGGCATGATAGACGGCTCGGACCTTACCGGTGTGCGCCAGATTGTGACCGACGGCTCCAACAAGGGCGATACCGTCGCCATCCGGGCGCACTGGATGGGTCCTTCCATCTACCGTTATTACTACACAGGCCGCGACGGCGAGGAGAAGGAACGCTCCACCCGCCACTTCATGCCCGTGCTGGACGGCTGGCAGGATTATCAGTATGAGAGCGATGCCGTGGCGGGCATATGCACGCAGCAGAAGTTCGAGAAGATGACAGCAGGCAAGTCGTTGGCCGATGTGAACGATGTGTTCGGACTGCCGGTGCTGTTGCGGGTGACTCCCTCCGGATTCACGGCACGCTATTCATGGAAGGTATATGACCCGGCCACGGGCGAGATGTCGCGGCCGAATGTGACCTTCGGCAAGGACTCGCTTGTGACCGGCGTGGAGTACGCCAACACTACGGACCGTGCCGCCTCGTGGCTCAGGCACATGCCTTTCTCCCCGCAGATTCTGGACTGGCCTGCCACCACGGTGCTGATGCGCGGCTCGCGTTACATCAAGTTCAGCAACCCTCTGCCCGGCACTTTCGAGAAGGTGCTTCAGTGGTGCCTCATGCCCGTTGTTCTGATACTCATGTTCCTGTGGCTTTTCTGGACGGCTTCGCTGCCGGTGTTGCTGATGGGCTGGCTGCTCAGGTTCCCGGCCGTGTTCGCGTGGGTAAGCGACCGCTGGCTCAGGTGGCTGATGCTGGCCGTGACCCTTGTATCGGCTTACGTATGGTCGGTGATGCAGATGGGGTGGGGTATATTCCCGGTGTGGTCGGTGGTGATATTCATCGTGTCGTGGTACATGTTCACACTCGCTGCAAGTCCGCTGTGTACTTTCCCGCACTGCCGCTGTCCGCAGTGCCATCGCATGTACACCATTCATTTCGACCGCAGCGAGTTCGATTACGACGAGATAGTGAAGGGTTCCGACATAGTGCGTGGGCGCAAGCTGGGCACCCGCACGGAGAAGTGGAGGACGTGGACGCAGGTGAACACAACGAGGACCTACTCCGACGGCAGCAAGCACCACTCGTCGCACCGCGAGAACGAGCGACACCACTCGCGCGACTACAATATGTACGAATATCTCAACTACGATGTGACCTATCGCCTCGACCACTACCGTGACTACTACAGGTGCAGTTGCTGCGGCTTCGAGGAGGAGGACAAATCGGTGGTGACGAACGAACTCGACCGTAAATTCACGGGCACACATACCGGCGAGGAGGCCGGCGAGGAACGCGTGTCCCGATGGTAGCATCCCTAACTTTTATATTTTCATGAACAAGGCTCTCTATCTGATTGCAGTTGTAGCTGTCGTGGCGTTTTCGCTGGTCCTCGCCGAATGTTCGGGACGAAAGACCGGCGAAGGGGCTGCGCGGCTTGATGTGGAACGCCTCGCATCGCTGTCGCAGAAAGGCGGCAACGAGATGACGGCCGGCGACTGCGATTTCCTGCTGGAGTAGTGCGAGGTCATCGTCGACAGGGTGGAGGGCATGACGGCCGATGAATATAAGGCCTATCCCGAGACCCTGAGCGAGGAGGAACAACATGCCTTAGCTGACCTGAGCCGCTGCCTGATAACGGCAAGAGAGAACGACCGGTTTTCCGACGGTCAGCTCACAAGGCTCGGAAAGCTGTATGCCCGCATGCCGGGCGGGGATTGAATTTATTCCTTATATTGGGGAAAGAAGGAGGTAGCACGGATGACGAGACACATAAGGACAAAAGGTCAGAAGAAACAGAAGTTTTTCAGGAGGTGGAGCAAGATGGCGAATGGTAGTATTGGCGGAATCTTCACAGACGCAAGCTCTCCAAGCTTGCAGCCTTAGATATACGCTATGCCCCAGGAACGCGGCTACGCCGCTTATCCCGGGGTTAACCACAGACACGTCCCCTTCGAGGACTTGAAGGAGTAGTGGGTTTTAGCCCGCCCGTCCCGGGCTTTGCCGCGGAAGGTATTCTCTGCCCCGCGTTGCGCTACGCTCCACGCGGGGTAATCATGGATTCACGCGTCCCGCGTTTTTTTGAGTCAAAGGCTGAGTTTGTCAGTTCGCTTGGCAAACACCCGTGTGAAATCACCAGTTGGCTGAGTGTGTGGAAAGACGATTTATTTGCAGTTGACCTTTATGGCTCCGATAATGCCATTGTTATTGCTTGGAATAATCGAGAGTGAACTGTCTTTGAGCGTCAGTTTGCCTTGCTGAATACTTAATTTAGAAGTTTCATTCACGTCTGTAACATATAGATAGGTCAAATCGCCCTGTTCGCCACTCATGGTAACGATCAGCATATCGTTTGAGCTGCTTTCATTTGGCGTACAATATACAAATGCTGCCACCAATCCGTTGTTTCCACCATTAATCATATATGATAATGGAATTTGATTTAATATCGCAAATGTGGCGTCCCCGACTTTTTTAATATCTTCACTATTCAGGTTGTGAGCGCCGGCGACTTTCATAATGCTGCTGTTTTCTACGACATTAACAGTTACCGTATCGTTAAACTCGGTGGTGATTTTCGGGAGATTGGAGAGCGCATTATATGCTTCTTTCAAATCCATGGCATAAGTGCTCCAAACAGAGCAAATCAATGCAAACAGTATGAGTATAGGTTTTTTCATAATTTGGTTGTTTAAGATTAAACAGCCAAAAGGAAGTATTGGTTCTATTATCGGTGAGTTTTACCGGCGCTATATGCCACTGTCAATTTCCTCTCGGAGCTGTGTGAGGTCTCATTCATCAGCCCCGGACGAATAATATTAAATGGTTGATTTGTCGATAAGTTTTAGTAACTTTACGGCTGAAAATGAGATGCTAATGAACAAAATAGACAATAATATCGGCAACTCACAGCCTGATAGGGAAAATGAGATTATTCTGTATCGGCCTGATTCTACTCTGTCGTTGGATGTCAGAGTTGAGAATGAGACTGTATGGCTCAATCGAAATCAGCTCGCATTATTATTTGACCGTGACGTGAAAACTATCGGCAAGCATATCAATAATGCTCTCAAAGAAGAATTGGACGGCCTTTCAGTTGTCGCAAATTTTGCGACAACTGCATCTGACGGCAAGACTTATCAGGTGGAGTACTATAATATCGAGATGATTACCTCCGTAGGATATAGGGTTAAATCCAAACGAGGAATTCAATTCAGGGTCTGGGCCAACAAAGTCCTGAGGGATTATCTTTTGCGTGGTTATAGCGTGAATCAGCGACTGATATACATGGAGAGCCGCATGGACAGGCGCTTGTCGGAGCATGATAAAAGGCTTGATGATCTGAGGGATAAGGTTGATTTCTTTATCCGCACATCTTTACCGCCTAAAGAGGGTGTGTTTTTCAACGGACAGATATTTGATGCGCATGAGCTGGTCTGCCGTCTTATAAGGAGCGCGAACAGGAGGATTATCCTTATTGACAACTATGTCGACGAATCGGTGCTGGTTCAGCTTGATAACCGTAATGCAGGTGTGTCAGCATTGATATATACGGGAGAGATAAGTCGCACTCTCCGACAAAGCATCAACAGGCATAACCGTCAGTATGCGGCCATTGATGTAAGGACAGCAGAGAGAATCCATGACCGGTTCCTGATTATTGATGATACGCTTTATCATATCGGCGCTTCCATAAAAGACCTCGGCAAGAAGCTTTTTGCATTTTCACAAATGGAGACTTCTCCTGCCGTAATCCTCGATAGTCTTTAGAGGTTTTCGCCATGAATGCAGATGTGTGGTCGGTGCAATACGGTCTAAATAAGATGTTTAGGGCGCGGTGCAACCCGCCATCCGGCGGGTTGATACCCCTTTCGGGGCTTACCCCGGGTACGGCGCTGCGCGCCTTAACCCGGGGCTATTTTGCGGAGAGGACGAGATTCGAACTCGTGGTAGGATTGTATCCTACGTCGGTTTAGCAAACCGGTGGTTTCAGCCACTCACCCACCTCTCCGTGGTCTGACATTGCTGAATGTCTTATTTTGTGATCCGCCTGGGGCTCGAACCCAGGACCCCAACATTAAAAGTGTTGTGCTCTACCAGCTGAGCTAGCGAATCGCGGGTGCCCCTCGGGAGACTCTTCTCCGGCAAAAGCGATGCAAAATTAGTGCTTTTTTTTTATTCGTGCAAATTTTGCCGGCTTTTTTTGAAAGTTTTTTGCGGCGGAGCTATCGGAGCGAGGTTATGAAGTCCGTTATGGCGTCGAGGGCTTCGGGGGCGAAGGTCTCGCTGATTTCGCCGTATTCGGCGGGTTCGCCCGTGGTGCAGTGTTGCATCATGTGGTTGAGACCGGGCAGGATGCGTGTGCGGGCGGCTGGTATGCAGCGGCGAATGGCGGCGATGTTTGACGCGGCGTCGACCTGTCGGTCGCTGTCGCCGTTGATGGCGAGCACGGGGCATTTTATCCGGCCCATGAATTCGGACGCGTCGACGGCGAGCATGGCGTCGAGGGCGGCACTGCGGTGGCGCATGGCTGCCCTGACGGACTCCATCACCGGGCCTGGTACGTCCAGGCGCATGGCTGCGGCGAGGGAGTCGACGTCGACGGGCCCGGAGACGCCGGCGCGGTGCTGCCCGACGATGATGTCGAAGAGGCGCTCTATAAGCTTCATGCCGGCGGCCTTGGATGGCTCGGGCAGGCCGGAGAGCTCCAGGGCGTGGCGGTTCTGCCGCAGGATGGTCTCTTTGCCTGAGACTGCCATGCCGGCTATGGAGACGATGAAATCGGGGACGCTGTCGGCGGCGAGCATGAGGGCCACGGTGCCTCCTTCCGAGTGGCCGAGCACACCGGCGGGGCCTATGCAGGGCACGGTGCGCAGGACGGCTACGGCGGCGCGCGCATCGGCGGCGAAGTCGGTGATGGTGGCGGCGGCGAAGTCGCCTGTCGACCGGCCGGTGCCGCGGTCGTCGTAGCGCAGGGAGGCGATGCCTTTGCGGGCGAGTGCGTCGGCGATGACGGCGAAGGGGCGGTGGTCGAACAGTTCTTCGTCGCGGTTCTGGGGTCCGCTGCCTGTCACCATCACGACGGCGGGCATGCGGGCGCTCGATGGGGTGAGGGGTAACGTGAGCGTGGCGGCGAGCCGTGTGCCGTCGGCCGAGACGAATGTGGTGTCCAGAGTGGTGTATGGGAAGGGCGGCCGCGGTGTCTGCGGGCGTCTGTCGGCCAGGGGAGTGTCGGGTCTGAGGACCAGAGGGAGGGCCACGCCGCGCTGCGAGAGCCTGCCGCTGATGGTGGCGGGTGCGATACGGGCGGCGTAGACGGCTCCGATGGCGGAGCATTCCACGGTGAGCGAGTCGGCGGTGAGCCGCGTGAGCGATGCGGGTATGCCCATGGCGCCCTGCGAGGGCGAGTCGAGGGTGCAGTCCACAGTGCCGTCGGCGCCGGCCGAGAAGTGAAACACAACGGGTATTTTCATCGGCCCGAGCGAGATTTTGCCTCGCCAGGCTCCGGCGTCGGTGAGTATTGTACGTGCTTTCTCGAAGGACGGGTCGGCCGGCGCCTGCGCCGGGGCTGTTGCAGCGCAGAATGCGGTAAGGGTGAGCGCTATGGCCCGGATTGCTTTCATAATCATGCCGTAAAGGTATAAAATATGTACGGGTATAACAAAAAAATCGGCAGCATACGGTTTTAATAAGAATTAAGGAAATTTTTCCTCAATATGCGCGGCGTATTAAAAATTGTTTGTAACTTTGCACTCGATAAACAAGAGCCATGCCGCAGGCGTTATTACGGGTGTGGTTCAAAATGACCCTCATACACTGACATTCAACAATTTCCACATAATTAAATTACACAATGAGCAAGATTGAAGAAATAAAGGCAGCCCGCCTGCCGGAAGTCAAGAAGTCCCTGGAAGCCTATGGCATCAAGGACGTCAAGGAGGTAATCTACAATCCTTCGTACGACGAACTCTTCAAGGATGAGACTCTTCCCAGCCTCGAGGGCTACGAGAAGGGCGTCGTGACCGAACTCGGTGCTGTCGACGTGATGACCGGCGTTTACACCGGCCGTTCGCCCAAAGACAAGTTCATCGTCCTGGACGAGAACTCGAAGGACACCGTGTGGTGGACAACTCCCGAATACAAGAACGACAACAAGCCCGCAACCCAGGAGGCCTGGAAGGCCGTCAAGGAGCTGGCTATCGACGAGCTCAGCGACAAGAAGCTCTATGTAGTGGACGGTTTCTGCGGCGCCAACGCCGACACCCGCATGGCCGTTCGCTTCATCATGGAAGTGGCATGGCAGGCTCACTTCGTGACCAACATGTTCATCCGTCCCACCGCAGAGGAACTGGCCGACTTCAAGCCCGACTTCATCGTCTACAACGCCTCGAAGGCAAAACTCACCAACTATAAGGAACTCGGCCTCAACAGCGAGACGGCCGTTGTCTTCAACATCACCAGCCGCGAGCAGGTAATCATCAACACCTGGTACGGCGGCGAGATGAAGAAGGGCATGTTCTCGATGATGAACTACTTCCTGCCCCTGAAGGGCATCGCCTCGATGCACTGCTCGGCCAACACCGACAAGAACGGCGAGAACACCGCTATCTTCTTCGGCCTCAGCGGCACCGGCAAGACCACCCTCTCCACCGACCCGAAGCGTCTGCTCATCGGCGACGACGAACACGGATGGGACGACAACGGCGTCTTCAACTTCGAGGGCGGCTGCTACGCCAAGGTCATCAACCTGGACAAGGAGAGCGAGCCTGACATCTACAACGCTATCCGCCGCGACGCCCTCCTGGAGAACGTGACCGTGGACAAGGACGGCAAGATCGACTTCGCCGACAAGAGCGTGACCGAGAACACCCGCGTGAGCTATCCCATCAACTTCATCGAGAACATCGTGAAGCCCATCAGCCACGGTCCCGCCGCCAAGAACGTCATCTTCCTGAGCGCCGACGCATTCGGCGTGCTGCCCCCCGTCAGCATCCTGACTCCCGAGCAGACGAAGTACTACTTCCTCAGCGGCTTCACCGCCAAGCTGGCCGGCACAGAGCGCGGCATCACCGAGCCGACTCCGACATTCTCGGCTTGCTTCGGCCAGGCATTCCTTGAGCTGCACCCCACCAAGTACGCCGAGGAACTCGTCAAGAAGATGGAGAAGAGCGGCGCCAAGGCCTACCTCGTGAACACCGGCTGGAACGGTACCGGCAAGCGTATCTCGATCCGCGACACCCGCGGCATCATCGACGCTATCCTCGACGGTGCTATCCTGAATGCTCCGACCAAGAAGCTCCCCATCTTTGACTTCGAGATCCCAACCGAGCTGCCCGGCGTTGATCCCGCCATCCTCGATCCGCGCGACACCTACGCCAACCCCGAGGAGTGGACCGTCAAGGCCAAGGATCTGGCAGAGCGCTTCATCAACAACTTCAAGAAGTACGAGCACAACGCAGCCGGCAAGGCTCTCGTTGCCGCAGGTCCCCAGCTCTAAGCTCCGAGCCTGAGTCCTTTTGATACCGGTCGCCCCCGCGCCGCCAGGCGGTGCGGGGGCGACTTGCGTTTTTTCGGGGCCGAAAGGGCGTATTTTCAAAGATAAATCTTATATTTGCAAGAAAAACGGGCGGCCTCGGGCCGCCGCCAGAGTTCAAGATTTAACCAAGCAATCCTGCCGAGGATTTAAATAACTGTCAATCATGGGAAAAGAAAATTCCGAACGCATACAGACGTCTCTGCTCAACGCAATGGAGAAGAAAGCGCTGGTGTGGCTTGCCGAGAGGCAGCCCGCATGGGTGACGTCCGACTTTCTGACGTATCTGGGAGTGGCGGGTGCCGTACTGTTTGCGGTGGCCTGCTGGCTTGCCAACGGTAATGTGAATTACCTGTGGCTGTCGTCGCTGGGGCTTGTCATCAACTGGTACGGCGACAGCCTCGACGGTACGCTGGCGCGTGTTCGCCAGACGCAGCGCCCGCAGTACGGCTTTTTCATCGACCACTCGCTGGACGCGCTGACGACGTGTCTTTTCTGCATAGGCATAGGTCTGTCGCCTTTCATGCGGATGGATATCGCCCTGTTCATCCTGGCGGGCTATCTGTGTATGTCGATATACACCTATCTGTCCACGATAATCATGGGACAGTTCCGCCTCACGTATGCGAGCCTCGGGCCGACTGAGGTGCGCCTGATAATCATAGCGGTCAGCATCCTGTACATCTACAATCCGTGGCCGGAGGTTAGCATGACCGTGTTCGGCGAGCCCTGGACGGTGTACGACTGCATCGGAGCCGCAGTGGCCGTGATTCTCTTCGCCATCTATATCGGCTCGCTTGTGAAGGACCTGCGCGTGCTCGCCAAGAAAGACCCGCTGAAGCCCTACAAGAAGGAGAAATAAAATCCGAGCCGGCATAAAAAACCGCGCCTCGTCGTTTTTTTGACGTGAGGCGCGGTTTTTTGTGCTGTCGGCGCGGCCTGTCAGGCCTTTGTGGCGAGGGGTGCGGGCACGTTGTAGACGCGTGCGGCGAGCTCCTGGTCGAACATGTATATGCCCAGACCGTTGTCGCCTATGAGTTCGAGGCGGTCGATGAGGTTCTTGGCTGTCTCCTCCTCTTCGGTCTGTTCCTTGACGAACCAGTCGAGCATGCCGCGTGTGGCATAGTCGTGTTCGGCTTCGGCGATGGCGTAGAGGTTGTTGATGAGGGCTGTCACTTTTTCTTCGTGTGCGAGGGTGTCCTTGAATGCGCAGAGAGGGCATTTCCACTCGGTGGGAACGGCGTCGATGGGCTTGAGCACCACGCGTGCGCCGCGGCTGTTGAGGTAGTTCATGAAAATCTCGGCGTGGGCCTGCTCTTCCTTGAACTGGATTTTGAACCAGTTGGCGATGCCTGTGCGGCCGTCGGCCTCGAACTGCATGCCCATGGAGAGGTAGAGATATGCACTCCAGAGCTCGGCGTTGATCTGGGCGTTGATAGCGTCCGTGATTTTGTTGTTCAACATAAGGTTATGTATTAAATGTGGTTGGTTGTTATTTTCAAGCAAAATTACACTTTTATGCTCAGAAGTGCAAATCTATTTTGCTACGGGTTGGGCCTGGGAGAGCAGGCGTGTCACTGAACGGGTACAATCTGTATTGCGGCCCCACCCCCTGCGGAGAGAGGCTGGCGGAGTTTCATTCCGTGTTTCACCTTGATTTTTCTTATCCTGTAGGCCTGAGGATTGTCTTTCCAATGGGCGTCGGGAGTGTCTTCATAGATGGTCGCCTCATATTTTTTGCCGCGAGGCAGGAAACTGAGGTCTATCAGGGCTGTTCTTGGATTCTCGTCGGTGATGGCTCCGACATACCAATTGTCCGAGTTCTTGTCAAGGCGTGCCACCGTGATGTATTCGTTTGGTTCAGCCTCAAGATAGCGCGAGTCGGCCCAGTCGACGGGTACGTCCTTGATGAACTGGAATGCGTCGGGGAATCGCTCGTAGTTTTCGGGAAGGTCGCATGCCATCTGCATGGGGGAGGGCATGGTGAGATACAGGGCGAGCTGCCTTGCGAGGGTGGTGCCGGCCTGCGAGTCCTTTCCCTCGCCGTAATAGCTCAGTTTTGTCTCAAAGAGCCCCGGGGTGTAATCCATCGGACCTCCCTTAAGGCGTGTGAAGGGCAGGATGCAAGTGTGGGACGGCGGGTTACCGCCGAATGATTCAAATTCGCCTCCGCGGGCCGATTCCTGGGCAAGCCAGTTGGGATAGGTACGGCACAGTCCCGTAGGACGCGGTGCTTCGTGGCTGTCGACCATAATCCGGTAATCGGCGGCACGTTCGATGACGTGCCGGACGTGGTCCACCATCCATTGCGACGTGTGGTGCTCGGAGCGAGGAATAATGGCTCCGACGTAGCCTGTTTTGACGGCGTCGTAGTTGTTGTCCTTCATGAATCTGAACGCGCGGTCGAGCTGAAGTTCGTAATCGGCGGCGTTTGCGGCGGTTTCATGGTGCATGATGAGTTTGACGCCTTTCTCCCGGGCATAGTCGCGGAGCGCGGCTACATCGAAATCGGGGTATGGTTTGTCGAAAAGGAACTGGCGGTTCTTGCGATAGCCTGCCCAGTCCTCCCAGCCCTCGTTCCATCCCTCCACGAGGACTCCGTCGATGCCGTGGCGTGCTGCGAAATCTATGTATTTACGGACATTGTCCGTGTTTGCAGGATGGTGACCGTTGGGCTTGAGGCCTGTATAGTCGGTTATGCCGGGTTTCGCAAGTGTGTCGTCGGAGTAAGCCCAGGATTTCACGTTACCGGTAAACATTTCCCACCATACGCCGATGAATTTCATCGGTTTTATCCATGAGGTGTCCTCAATCCGGCACGGCTCATTGAGGTTGAGTATGAGCTGAGACGACAGAATGTCGCGCGCGTCGTCGCTCACGATAAGCGTGCGCCAGGGCGTGTTGAACGGCAGCTGGAGATAGGCGCAGACGCCGAGACGGTCGGGCACGAGGTGTGATTTCATAGAAAAACTGTCGGGCTGCACATCGAGCAGCATTGCGGGATAGCCGGAGAGAGCTGCCTCGTGGGCGCTGATATACACACCGTCGGCCGTCTTGATGAGCAAGGGTGTCTGTATGGTGGTCGTGGCGGTGCGCTGTCCCTCGGAATGTCTGCCGTATTTCTGTAGGGCGGCGGGAAGATCGGAAAATGTCGTTTCCGACCAAAGGTATTCGTCGGTGTCGTAATCTCCTGGGATGCAGAAAAGCTTGTGGTCGCCGGTATAGTTGAACTCCGTGAGTTCGTTGTCGACGGTGAGATAGTTGGGACCATCCTGTGCGGGCAACTCGTAACGGAATCCAAGACCATCGTCAAAGAGACGGAAGCGTACAGTCATGACGCGCCGTGGATTCTGAGCCTCAAGATGCACGGCCAGTTCCCGGAAATGATCGCGTATCCGGGAATATTCTCCCCATACCGGCTCCCAGGATCTGTCGATGGTGATAGTGTCGGTGCCGGTGATGTGGAATCCCTTTGCGAACTCTGTTTCTTTGGCAGCCAGGCCAAGTGTGCTTTTGGTTATAATCGGTTTCCCTTTATAGTCCAGGGTATAAACCGGAGTTCCGTCGGCATCGGTCAGCACCTCCAGACGCAGGCTGCCGCCGGGCGACATGATGTCGGCAGCAGCCATATGCAGCATGGCTGTGGCCATAACGGACAGAATCAATGTTTTTTTCATTGAAAGACGAAGATAGGTTGATTGGTGATATGTTACTCTCTACACTTCAGGCTCTTTGAGCTCTTGCTTTTATAGCTGCAAAGTTAGCAATATTTTGAAGAAGCACTTATTTAATTCTTAGTGGCACAAAACATATATGGGATATTTTAACTCTTTTTAACGTTTGGCGGTGTGCGGAAAATTAAAAGATTTCTGTAACTTTGCGGCCATATTTTTCAAATAAACCAATCCCCAATGAAGAAATTATTGATTAGTTTCTCGCTGGCTGTCATTTCCTCGATGACTGTCGGCGCGAGTGAGCTTGTGCCTGTGCTTCAGGAGAGTTTTGCAAAGTCGACGAGCAGCGTTATCCAGGGCGGATATTTTGCGGAGTCGAATTATTTTGAGGCGGACGAGCTTGCGGACAATGCGGGCTGGCAGACGCAGCAGGCCTACCAGAGCGAGAGGGCGATAAAGTTCAACGCCAAGACCAAGCATGGCGGGTATGCGGTGACTCCCGCGCTTGATTTTTCTGCGACCACGGCTTCAACCGTGGTCGTTCGTTTTCGTGCTCAGCGCTGGGACCACAAGGATGACCATGTGACGGTGCATGTGAGCGTGGACGGCGACAATGAGTCGGTGCAGGATGTGGAGATAGAGAATTCCGGCAATGTGTCGGACCGCAGCGCCGAGCCGTTCGAGCTTACGTTCACGAACGTTGCCGCCGGCAGCCGCATACGCTTTACGGCTACGATGACGGCCGAGGGCAAGGTGGACCGCTGGTTCCTGGCCGACGTGTCGGTGCTGGAGCTGGTGGAGACGCCGGCCGCGCCTAAACTGTGGACGTCGGCGGGCTATATGCGTTTTGCCGACATAATGGGCGGCGACGAGAGCGAGGTGCATGTGCTCAAGGTGGAAGGTACGGGTTGCGGCGAGGATATTGCCGTTACGCTGCCGGAGGATGCGGCCTTCGCAGTGGAGAAGGCCGGCTGGGACGCCCGCCGCGGCGGCGAACTGCGTATCAGCTTCGACCCGCAGCGTGCAGGTGTGGCTGAGCAGGCCATGACGCTGAGATGCGGCGATGCGGAGCGCACGGTGGTGCTCCGCGGCAAGGCCAAGGTGTACGCGCCGGTGGCCGAAGCAGCGACGGATGTGGAGGAGACGGCTTTCACGGCGCACTGGGGCCGTGTGGCCTGCCTGGAAAATATCGTGCTTGACGTCTACACCAAGGAGGAGGGAACGCCGGTGAGCTCCGACCTGATGTTCACGAAATACATCGAGGGCTCGAGCAACAACCGCGCCGTGGAGATTTTCAACGGAACGGGCCACGAGGTGAGTCTCGCCGGTTACTGTCTGCGCATGGAGAGCAACGCTTCCGGGGCGATGGATTTCGGCGAATACCGCTTTGCGGATGATGCTACAATCGCTGCGGGAGGTACATATACGGTGTGCAACGCACAGTACGGTGCGCTGCGCGACATCGCCGACGCCACGATAGGCTTCAGCGACGGCGGATATGCCAACATAATGACATTCACGGGCGACGACGCGATAGGCCTGTTCGCTCCCGACGGGCATCTTGTGGACATCCTTGGCTACGAGAGCTGCGACGTTAACGACGAAGTCAGCGGCAACTGGGGCCAGGACAAGACGTTCTACCGCAAGGCCACGAGCTACGAGCCTTCGGACAAGTTCAACGCGGCCGAGTGGGACGAATATCCGAAGGACTACTGCGAGGGCTACGGCACGCACACTATGGCATCTACGTGCGCCGTGAAGCGCCCGGTGAAACACATGGTGCTGGAGCGCGGCACGACGTCGGCGCGCGTCGACGGCATCCCCGCCGGCACACCGTGCTACTATACCGTGCAGGGTCTCTCGGGCGGCCTGAAGACTCTTGTCTCTGCCGAGATTGAGGTGAAAAACGCCGGCGCCGGTATCAGCGATGTGACGGCCGAAGGCAACGGCCCGGTGCGGTATTTCAATCTTCAGGGTATCGGCGAGGAGCATCCTGCGGCCGGCGCTCTTTATATCCGCGTACAGGGCGGGAAGGCCGCTAAAGTGGCATATTGAATCCGTAAGTAACTCTCAGCCACCCGGTAGGCATCCCTCCGGGTGGCTGATTTTATGCTGAAAAATAATGTTCTTTAAAAGTTTTCACAATTTTGTAACAGGATTTTTGATACAAATTAACATTTTCGGCCTTACCTTTGCAGTACCAATTCATTACTAATTTCTAATAACGCTATGTTACAACGTTTTAGGCAGACGGCGCTCAGAGCAGCAATCGCTCTGATGTCCGTCTTTTTCGTGCTTCCTTCCGTAGCACAGGTGACGACGGCCTCAATGGCGGGTCAGATTACGGAGGACAACAAAGAACCCATCATCGGCGCGTCCATCGTGGCAACACACGAACCTTCGGGTACCCGCTACACGGCCATCAGCAATGTTGATGGCCGTTATAGTATCCAGGGCATGCGCGTCGGCGGCCCGTACACGGTGCGCGTATCGTACGTGGGCATGCAGCCGGTGTCGTTCGAGGACATCATGCTTCAGCTCGGTGAAATCGAGGAGCTGAATGTATATCTGACGCCGGGTTCTACAGAGCTCGGCGAAATTGTTGTAAAAGGCCGCGCCAGCAAGTTCCAGACGGAGAAGACCGGCGCCACCACCAACATTTCCAACGCCCAGATTCTGAGTATCCCGACCGTAAGCCGCAGCATCGAGGACATCGCGCGCCTGTCGCCCTACGCCAACGGCATGAGCTTCGCCGGCGGCGACGGACGTTCGAGCAACTTCACCATCGACGGCGCCAACTTCAACAACAACTTCGGCCTTACCGAGAATCTCCCCGGCGGCGGCAGCCCCATCTCGATGGACGCCCTTGAGGAAATGCAGGTTGTGGTGGCTCCGTTCGATGTGCGCCAGACCAACTTCATCGGCGGCGGTGTGAACGCCATCACCAAGTCGGGTACCAACCAGTTCAAGGGCAGCGCCTACGTATATTATACCAACCAGGACCTGCGCGGCAACCGCATCAACGGCGAGGACCTCGGCGGCCGTGCCGACGAGAGCAAGACCATCTACGGCTTCACCGTGGGCGGTCCCATCATCAAGAACAAACTCTTCTTCTTTGCCAACTACGAGCACGAGGGCACTCCCGGCGAGGTTATCAAATATCGCGCACGCGAGTCCGCAAGCCAGGCCGTAGACGGCATGACTTCCCGCACTCTGGCCAGCGACATGGAACGTGTGGCCAAACACCTGCGCGACAAGTACGGCTATGAGCCCGGCAGCTACACCAGCTTCCCCGGCGACGAGAGCAACAACAAGTTCCTGGTACGTCTTGACTGGAACATCAACGACCACCACAAACTGGCCCTGCGCTTCAACCACACCAAGAACCTGGCATGGAACGCTCCCAACGGCAACTCCTGCGACGTGGCTCCCCGCCTGAACGGTACATATCGTGTGGGCCCGCAGTCTATGGCCTTCGCCAACTCCATGTACTCGATGGAGAACAAGGTGACATCGTGGGCGCTCGACTTCAACAGCCGCTTCACCGATAACCTGAGCAACCAGCTGCTGTTCACGTACACCAGCATCCAGGATATGCGCGGAACCAACTCCAGCCCCTTCCCCTTCATCGACATCATGGCCGGATATGATGCCTCGGACAACGCCATCTTCGAGCCCTACATGAGCGCCGGCTACGAACTCTTCACCTGGAACAACGGCGTGAAGAACAAGGTGTACAACCTTACCGACAACCTCAACTGGACACTCGGCAACCATCGCCTGATGGCCGGTATCAGCTTCGAGCACCAGTTCGCCAACAACGCCTACATGCGTAACGGCACGGGCTACTACCGCTACTATTCTGTAGACGATTTCCTGAACGACCGCACTCCTCAAGGCTTCGCTCTGACCTATGGCTGGAACGGCGAAAAGAACCCCAACGCACAGGTGACCTTCAACCAGCTGGGCTTCTACCTCCAGGACGAATGGAACATCGCCAAGAACTTCAAGCTCACTTACGGTGTGCGCCTTGACGACCTCTTCTTCGACAACAGCGACCTGGCACGCAACCAGGCCATCTACGCACTTGACTTCGGCGGCCAGCACATCGATACCGGCAAGTGGCCGACATCTCGCCTGCAGGTATCACCCCGCGTAGGCTTCAACTGGGACCCCTTCAAGAACGGCAGCCTCCGCTTCCGTGGCGGTACAGGCATCTTCACCGGCCGTCTGCCTCTGGTATTCTTCACCAATATGCCCACCAATGCCGGCATGGTTCAGAATTCCGTGAGCTACAGCGCAGGCAATGCCGGCGCCGACGCGGTTCTTGCCAAGTTCAACGGCGGCATGATCACCGATGTGAACGAGATGATAGAAACTCTCGGGCTGCCCACGCAGCTTGCCGAAGACAAGCACGTGGCCGGCAGCAAGATCAGCGGTGTGAAAGATGATTTCCATATGCCTCAGGTGTGGAAGAGCAGCCTCGCCGTAGACTGGCAGGTGCCCGTGAAGTTCCCCTTCACCGTGACCGGCGAATTCATGTACACACGCCATATCAACGCCGTGACTCTGCGCAACATCAACATCAAGCCCACAGACGAATGGGTTTATCAGGACGGCAGCAAGGGCCCGCAGTATTTCGCCGGTCCCGACAACCGCCTCATCTATCCCAATAAGGTTGAGACTGTAGACGGCAAGACCAAGACGACACCCCTGTTCAACTATGTCAACGGCAAGAACGCCGTGATGATGGGCAATACCCACAAGGGTCACGGCTGGACCGCCAACCTGACAATGAACGCGCGCCCCATCGACAACCTCGGCCTCATGTTCGCCTACACGCACACCGAGAGCAAGGAAGTCAGCGGTCTGCCCGGCAACGACCCCGTCAGCACCTGGCAGGGCAACATCACCGTCGACGGCCCGAACTACTGCACCGTGCAGCGCTCGCAGTACGTCATTCCTGACCGTCTTATCGCCAGCGCCACCTGGACCATCCCCTTCCAGTACAAGGGCCTGACACGCAACACCAACCTGAGCCTCTTCTACACTGGCTACAGCGCCAACGGCTACAGCTTCTGCTACAGCAATGACATGAACGGAGACGGCATCTCCAACGACCTGATCTACATCCCCGCCAAGGGCGAGAGCCTCAACTTCAAGAATCCTGAGGACGCTACGGCTTTCGAGGCATTCATCCAGCAGGACAAGTACCTCAGCAGCCACCGCGGCCAGTACGCCGAGAGCTACGCCGCTCGCGCTCCCTGGGTGCATCAGTTCGACCTGCGCCTGATGGAAGAATTCGAGTTCAATATCGGCAAGACCAAACATGCCATCCAGCTGAGCTTCGACATCATGAACATCGGCAACCTGCTCAACAGCAGCTGGGGCGTGCCCAAGGTTCCGCAGCAGGCCTCCAACAACCTGCGTGTGCTCAAGTATGAGGGCATGGACGCCAACAAGCAGCCCGTTTACTCGATGCTGAAGAACGCCAACGGCGAGTACTACTCGAAGACCTACGACTTCAGCTACAACAATAGCTACTGCTGGCAGATGCAGATAGGCGTGAAGTACATCTTCAAGTAAACTGAATCCGACTCCCATAAATACAGGAGGCAGGCCCCGGACGGCGGGACCTGCCTCTTGTGCGTTGTTATAGGTCAATTTCAAGCGTAATAGGCACAGACTGACCGCTACCGAAATCTGTCAGAATTTCGGCGGCTATGACCCGCGGCAGGAGCGAACGGCTGATGAGGAAATAGTCGATGCGGTTGCCCGTGCGGAGATGACGCCAGGCGCCGTAGTAGGTAGGCTTTTTCTCTGTAGGATGCATTATGCGGTAAGGGTCGGCAAGGCCGCATTCGGAAATCAGCGAGTTGAAATTGTCACGTTCCCACCGTGTGAAATTGGGTCTTGTGGATTCAAGCCTACGTTCGCAGGTGTCGTATTCAGTATGGACGACATTTATGTCGCCGCAGATAATGAGAGGAAGTTTGCGTGAAAGGCCTCTGACGAAAGAACGGTAGGCGTCGTCCCAACGGCGGCGGAACTCTACGGCGCCGTCAAGATTTTGGTTGGCAAAGGGAACATAAGTGTTCAGCAGCGCGAAAGTGCCGCAATCAAATACTTGGAGATGACCTCCCGGACTTAGCTCCCGTGTCTCGATGCGGCCGGGCATGATGCCGGAGTCCTGACTGACGTAAATGGCAACTCCACTCCAGTCGCCGCGGTCGAGAGGCGCGAGGAGCAGCCGGTAGCCGTCCACCGCAAGGCTGTCGCAGTCCTCATGGCTCCTGACTTTTTGCAGGCAAAGAAAGTCGGGAGAATAATCGGCAACAAGTCGCTTTACCTCGTCGAAACGCCGGGCAATTCCGTTTATGTTCCAGCTGATAAAAAGCATGACAAAACATGAGACGACGCATGTCGGAGCTATATCGTCATCAGAAATGTCATTGAATCGCGGCCGGTGTAGTCGTTGAAGAAACGGATATTTTTCTGAAACAATTTCCTGCCGGCCTCGGCCGAGATTACCGAGTTCAGTGCGGCATCGGGAATCAGTTTTTTATTGATGATGTACTCGCGCATCTCTGGTGAGGACAGGGAATGGTCGAATATGAGCGATATACCGTCCTGCGCCGCATCTTCTTTGTCGTAATAAGGATTGTCTTTGATTTTCACGCAGCCGGCCCAGCCGGGTAGAATGGAGACGATTCCGTCGGAGTTGAGGAAGTAGAGCAGGTTGCCGGCTTCACGTATGTCGGCAAGCATTTTGGGATCGCCTTTGAATTCGGGTGAATTATCGCCAAAGACCATTTTCGCATATTCCTCGTATGAACCGCACACACCTATGCGCTGTTTGCCGAACGCTTTCAGGTTATACTTGTAAGCTTCCTTTTGTTCCAGCGTTTTCTTGCTGTGTGCTTTGCGGTAATCCTCATATACCTCCGGCGGCAAAGCGGGCAGTCCGATGCCGTTCATCATCCACACGCCGCCAATCCGCACGAGCGACAGCAGGGCGGATTGTCCGGGGACCGCTTCAGCAGGGAACCTCTCGCCCGGGAATGTCTCGGCCGAAAGAGTGAACCTTTTGCCGCTGACGTCCTCCATGACAAGTTCGTTGTCGCCTACCGTCTCGTATCTGTAATATGAATACGGACGCGATTTCAGTGCCGCAAGGATGGGCAGATATTTCTCCTCCTCGGGTTCGTGATACAGGTTGACTATCTCGGCGAGCCATTCGTAAGCCGGAATGGCTAATGGACCTATCAGGGCGTTCATGGGTACGAATGACTTGATGGCATAGGCTTCTGCACCCTTGTCCATATTGCCCATGGATTCGAATATATGTCTTATGAAATCTTTGAATTCGTCCGTTGTCTTCTTCCTGTCGATGATGCGTGTCAGGTAGCAGCGGTCGCTCAGCCATGAGCACAGATTGCGGATCTGATAGAACAGGGGTATTCCCAATTCCTCTTCGGACATGAGCATGGGCCGTGCCGGCGTTTCGGGTGCCTCTTCATAGGCTTTTTCAAGATCTGGCATAAGTGCCATTGCCAGCATGTGGAGCCCGGGATTGTTGGGATTGATTACTATATCCGGCTCTGCATCGTTGGCTACATACCAAAGCAGGAACAGCACTGCGTGAAGCGACGGTTTTTCGTCGTCGTAAGGGAAAATTGAGCCCTGCTCCCGGATATTATAGAAGGGCAAGGTATCCCCGTATTTCTTCTTGTACAGCGACGTGAATGCAGCCCAAATCCCCGAGCCCGCTACAAGATCTTCCACGTAACAGGCGAGAGTGACGGCCATACGCTTGTTTGTCTCACGGGAGGAACCGGACTTTGCAGATAAGATTTTACGGATAATAGGATAAATCTTGTTGGCAAGACCCACATAAAACATGTCGCTGGGCAATTGCGCGGCATTAAAGTGGGTGGCGCAGAACTCGAGGCGCGTGATTCTATCTGAAGCTGATGTCGGTTTTGTTCTTTTGGGCGCGGACATAGTCGTGAGGCATTTTGAAGACAAATATAGCGGCTTTTCAATTGCCATACAAGTTTTTTTGCAATATTGCTGCGTTTTTGCTTGGGGGAGAGGTGTCAGTGATGGCGTCGTTGTTCTTCCGGTGCGGCTTGCAGGCATGAAACAATGTCAATCGACCGGCATAGGGCGCCAGCCGGCAGCGGCAAGCATTTGTGCCACGACTACGGCGTTGTTGTGTTCTCTGTCGTGGGAGGAATATAGCAATGTCACCTTGGGCTTATCGGCAATTGTCTTAAGCAAGGTGCCAAATGCGGGATTGGCGTCAAGTTCGGCCTTGTAGCGCCGGACAAATTCCGGCCAAAGGCTGCCCGGTGAGGAGTGAAACCATTCACGGAGTTGGGTCGAGGGCGCTATGTCTTTGTCCCAAAAGTCGTAATGAAACGTCTCGTGCGAAAGTCCGCGCGGCCATAGCCGGTCGATGTAAATGCGGAATCCATCGTCGGCAGATGGTGCGTCATATGCGCGTTTAATGTCGAATGTATGTGTCATGGCATTGTTTACTTTACTGAAAAAACGCTGCTGACGCGACATAAGTTCAGGCGCAGGCAAAACCGGATCTCAAAAGGTACTGTCAGAGCCGGCTCTGACAGAATGGCAGCATCATATCTTCACAAGTACGATGGCGGCGTCGGCAAAGCCTGCGCCTGCATCGTATAGATCACGCATCAGCGGCCATATCTGAAGAGGTACGCTTGCCATTTTGATGCGCAGCACACACTGCACTTCTACATCACCTTCCTCGTTTATCTGTGCGTTGACATTGAATACACCCAAAGGATTGCTCACATTGCGCTTGAAATCGTCGAGTGATGTAGGGTCTACCTTATAACCTTTCGGCACTTTGAATGTTATCAGGTGTGTATTCTGGAACGCGGTGGGGAGCATTGCGTCAAGAAGTCTCTCGCGCTCGCTGCCGTCCAGCTTCTCCACATGTCCGGCCAAGCGTCCGAGAGTCACGGATATGTCGTCTCCAAGGTCTTCGACCAGGCCGCTGAAGCGTCCGGTGGTCTTGTATTTCATCACATCACGGCCGGGCAGGAAGCCCCGTTCGCTGACGGTATATTCAATCAGACTATCAGGTCTGGCGCCTGTCACAGCGGCGCATTCTTCCATCAGAGCCTCGCGCAATTCGTTCTCTCGGGCCTTGTCATCGTAGCCTTTCATCTGGAACGGCTTGCTGTCAAGACCAAAGTATTCCTCCACCCCACGTATCCATTCAGCGCGGTCAACGAGTTCGTCGCCGTGGGCTTTGAGGCTTCCGCTGAGGCGTACATCGCGGGTCACGTCAAGTGCTACCGGGTCATCGTCGGCAATGGATACTGTCAGTTCGGTCTTAATGTAGTTTCCGGAGTATTTGCGGTCGGGTATCTCAAAATTTTTCACCGGAGAGAGCCGGGTCATCTTTCGCAGGGCACCAAGAAAGCTTTGACCGCTTTCGCCCTGAAACTCGCCGGGCATCTCGCCGGGAGCTATATTGTAGCCCGGATACATCATATATGCGCTATCGCCTACACAGGCCACGAAGTTGCTCTGATTCCAGCCCGACAGCTCGGCCGTGGGCACTTCGCTGCGGGAATTGACAATGCCTATGCCCGTGGCTTCAACAGGGTGCAGTTCAAGATTGCCGACAATGTCGTTCATAAACATGGCAAGCAGGAATGGCGATGCGATGCGCTCGTCGTCATCGGCCGTATAGTTGCAGTATCGCAAAGCGAGGTATGCTGCATCGGTGATTTCTCTGCTGGAGGCTCCCGGATGATTTTTGATGTAGTTTTTTGTCATCTTCAGGGCTCGTGCTGGAATGGGACTTATGGGGCGGGAGGATTGCCAAAGCAGTCCGGCGATGTGTGCTATGTTTTCTTTTGCCTCTATGATTATAGGCGTCTGTGTGATGCTGTTGAAGAATCCTCCGCTGCGAGTCGTGGACGCGCAGAAAAGGTTTTCCTCTGGCAGTTGATAATTGTTCAGCACGTTGAGGCGAATAAAGGGGAGTTGCCTTTCGGGATAAAGAAATTCGCAGAAAGACACCGCAGGAATGTTGTCGCAGCGCATTCGGGCTGTAATCCAGTTCTTCTCGCGTTCGCCGGACACCTTCGGAGCTCCGTTGTAGCTGTAGAATTCGGCCGTGAGTTTAGGCTCGAATTTGCCTGTAATCATTCGGGTCATCACCGGATAGCGGTCGCTCAGCTCAACGTCCAGGCCACATACGTCGCCTCGTTCTTTTGTGTACTCGGTGTAGTAGAAGTATTCTATCACGTCGCCGACTTCCAGCGACGGAATTGCTATCTTGAACGATTTGTCCTTTCCGCCTTTCTTGCCGTCGCTTACCTCAAGCGCCGTGGATGGATCGATTTCCACGACTGTACCTTCGGCTTTGTGCACACGCGCGCCGAAGGCATTCTCGACTTTGGCGTCAAAGATGACGCCGTAGTCGCGGCGTACCGATGAGCCGCCGAATTCAAAATCTGAATAATAGTTGACGGCGCTCTGGTCCAGCAACTTGACCATGCTGCGGCGTGTATGGCATACTATCGTGCGGTTGGTGCGTCCCGTGGCATTATAGATCGTGTTCTGTTCGTCGCGTCTGGTCTCGAAGTGATCGAGTCTGGCGATTATTACTCCCGACTGCCCCTCTGTTATGCTGTCCGGAATAGACGTCGTCGGGTTGAATAGGCCTTCGCTGTCGGAGTTCCATACTTTTTCCGCCGTTTTTTTGAAGAATCCTTTGTTGATTCCGGCACCCCAAATGTGGGGCGAGACTGTCAGAATAAGTGCTGACATAATCAGGGCACGGAAAATAGTCATAACGTTCATTATTATAGTTTGGAGGTGATTTATTTAATGAATGGGTGCTTATTCCGAACCGGAATGCAGGAGGACCAACGCTGTGTTCGAGGCTTTCTCAATCTGCCTGATGGCATCGTTCCATGCCTGCGCCTCGTGGGCGCCGGCATGTTGCCGGCGTTGCCGCAACGCAGCCCTGCAGCGTACAGCCGTATCACCTTCGGTAGTGTACGTGACGTGGCCTTCGAACCATGGGTTGTCGACTGTTGCTACCCGGGGCAGTCGGTCTGGAACATATCCTTCTGGTAAATCTATGACAACATCGGCCTTGACCGGCAGAAAATCATCGCAGCAAACGGGCCACTTTCGGCTGCGTGCATCGACCGTCTGCGGTATGGCAATCTCCAATAGACGAGGCATGACGTATAGTTTGGTGCGTGCCTTCACCGCTTTCACCCCCTCGTTGTCGCAGATTGTGGCTGCAATCGTGGAGGTCGGGGCATCCGATGAGTCGGCGGGAAGCAGGTTGGCGCTCCCGATAGTGATACTTTTACGGCTGTGGGAGAGAAATGTCGCGAGGGCCTGAGCCCGATGCCCGGCGCTGATGTCGGTCATGGCCGTCTCAACCATGCATCTCCACATGCCGCCCAAATGGTAGCGCATCTCTCCGCAAAGCTTGTTGTCGTCGATTTCCAGACGTCCGGTCTGAAACAGGATACTTTCCTCAGGATAAGGTCCGCACACATGGGTCAGCAGATAGGAATCGCCGTCTTCTATCAGGCATTCCTGACCGGCAATAGCCTGAGGAACAAAGCCTCGCGGTGCGTTTCTGACCGTGCCATCGAGATATACAATGCTGTCGCCTACAACAGCGGCGGCAATCATGTGGTTGGCGCTACCCAATGATGGGCTGACGCTGAATGGAGTGGCTACACCTCCCTTGGTGCCGACCCACACCCGTCGTCCGTCAATACCCATAGCCCGCAGAAGAGCGCATATCAGATTGGCCGAACCTTTGCAGTCGCCGTATCGGTTGCGGAGCACCTCGGAAGCAGCCACCGGTTTATGTGCAAGTTCGCCATGTTCGATGGCCACATATCGAATGTTCTCACGCACCCAGCCTGCCACGGCATTCACCCGTGCCAACGTGTCGGCTCCGGCTTCCAGAGCCAGACGCGCGGCCAGGCCGGCGATGTCGGCATCAGGCGCATCAAGGGATTCCAGCTTCGTGCGCAGATAGCTGTAAAGCTCGTCAAGACCGGCAAATGCAGCGTTGACTCGTACCATAGGCATGCTCGCCGCGGGAGCCGGCATCATGGCTTCCCTGCGGAAGGCTTTCACGCTGTCGGTGGTCACTGTGACAGTCACGTTTCCCTTGCCATCTACATCACGCACCATTTTTTCACGCCCGGTGGCGTTGAAGATGTCTACTGTCACACGGGCAGCGACTTCAGCCGGTATGCGGACTGTCACCTGCTCTTTGTCAATATCGTAAAGCGATGACATGAGCATAATGTCATCCAGCAGCTCAGGATTCTTGTATGAGACACCGACGCGGGCTTGTGAAGTCTTTCCAGTTTTTACATCAACCGGCAACAGGCAAACCCTTGTACCGGAATAGAAGATATCGTCGTTTTCCCATGCTCTGTATTGCGGTTTGCCGCCGGTACAGCTTGCATTCTCCACCTTGGAGTTACGGTCGTAGAAGGCTACTACTATGCCGGTGTCATCCACCCGTCGTGCGCCCATGCGGTAGTTTTGTGAAATGGTTGCACCTGTGACGAGGCTGTCTCTGGCACTAAGTTGGCATATCACATCTCTCTCGGTGACAAATACATTATCGTCGGCGGCGAAAGCCCGGACTCCGTCCGCAAGGATTGCCATTAGTAACAGAAGAGTAGCTAAGTGCTTCAATGCGATTGATTTTTCAGGACAAAAGTAAGGTTAAACGGCATAAGTTGGTTCTATGTTGCAAACATACGGATAAAATTTGGAATTTCCGCAATATGCGGTCGCAAAATCATAAGAATTAACGGCGGGTGGTATAAAATCAGGTGTATGTTCTGAAATTTGATGACTTTTTTTGACGACTGATGTTTGCCCGGGTCATATATATAGAACGCAAAAACAAATGAAATCATGAACATCAGTTCGCAGTTGAAAATATTGACAGTCGGAGCTTTAATGATCGCAGGCTGTAATTACGCATGCGCACGACGTTATTATCGCCATCACGCTCCTCATCCGGCGCGTGTCGTTGTCATCCCTGCGCCGGCACATCATCATGTCGTTATTAAGCGCGTAAGCAACCGCTTCAGCCGGAAAGAGCGTTTGGCGATGGCGTTAGCCTACCTGAACAATAACCTGCGGCTCACCGTCAAGCAATATTCGAAAATGACATCGCTTAACAAAGATACTGCAGAGGCTGAACTTGATTCCTTTGTTCTGGATAGAAATATTCCTATCCAATCAATGGTTGATGGCAAAAAGAAATTCTATGTCATGCACTGTGCAAGCTCATGATTGAGGATGCAGAAATAATCAAGGCCATACGGCGTGATTCCGAATCGGGTTTTCGTATTCTGATGCGAGAGAGGTGGGAGGCGGTGTATTGGCATATCCGGCGTCTGGTGATACATCACTCTGATGCGCAGGATGCCACGCAGGAAACATTCATCCGAATATTCCGGTCATTAGATAATTTCAAGGGCGACAGTTCTCTTAAAGTATGGATTTATCGTATTGCCACCAATGAAGCCCTCAGGTTGATTGGCCGCAGGCGTGACAACATAATCTCTATTGAAGATAACGATTCCTTGGAGATCAGAACGATAGCAGATGAAGAATATGTCAATTACGAGGATATAGAGGCTGTCAGACTGCAGAACGCTATCCTTTCGTTGCCGACCAAGCAGCAGCTGACATTCAACCTGCGGTATTATGATGAATTGGGATATGATGATATTGCTGAAATAATCAGGTCAACCCCGTCAAGTGCAAAGGCAAGCTATCATATCGCTAAGGAAAAGATAATCAAATATATAAACAAATATCAGAATGGCTGAAAAATACGACCTCAATAATATTGGAAAACGGATGCCCTACATTATGCCGGCAGGAACGTTTGCCGATGTGGAAACAAATGTTTTCCAAGCTTTGAAACGAGATAAAAAGGCTGCGCGCACACGCTGTATCGTGCGATGGAGTTCAATCGGCGGAATCGCAGCGGCTGCGGGTGTCGCATTATTGCTGATTATAAAGCCGGCAATGGCGGTACACAATGACCCGTTGACACAGATAGACCTTGCTTTCGGCAATCTGAGTGAAGCCGATCAGGAGTATCTTGTCGAAATATACCACGAGGATTTTTTTCTAAACCAAATACAATAACCGACGCATTATGAAACAATTATTACGGGTTGTCCTTATTGCCATCATGGTAGTGGCAAGCGGTGCAACAGCTATGGCACAGAGCAGCGGCAGTCAACGGCTGTCGCGTGAAGAGCTGGCTACCAAGCAAGCACAGTACATCGCGCGTGAACTCGCGCTTGACGAACCAACAACCGATAAATATGTGGAAACATATTGTCAGTACCAGCGTGAAGTGTGGGCGCTTGGCCCGCGTAAAGGCCTGACAACCGAGCAACGCCTTGAACGCAGCCAGAAAATTCTTGACCTTCGTAAAAAATACTATCACGTTTACAGCGGTTTCCTGACAGAACAGCAGCTGGACAAGGCGTATAAACTTGAAAAGGGGCTATTGGACAGAATGGGCAGAAGTAAAGGGAAAAGAAATAATCATAGAACTCGCAGATAAAGAAAATATGGGTTTAGAAAAGATATCACGGATCTGGATGCCGTTAATCGGTATCCTTTTCTGCATTGTCGAAGGTAAATCAGAGAACAGCTTGGTTTTTGAGGCAGAAAAAATTGTATCGGCCGGAATTGAAATGCCATACAGAGTCGCATATATAGACGGCTCGGGGAATCAGTTGCTTGTGATTTACCTGCATGGCGGTTCAAGCAAAGGGAATGACAATGTGGCCCAGATGAATGAGGCCGGTATTGACAGCATCGCCAACTATCTTGACTTGAAACAGCTCAACGCGGTATATCTTGTACCTCAATGTTCTTCCGACAAATCGTGGGTAGGCCCTATGCTTGGAGTCTTGAAAGCGATGATAGACATGTATGTTGCAGATAATAAGGATGTATACATTTTCGGTGGTTCGATGGGAGGAACCGGTACATGGAATATGCTGTCAGCCTATCCTCGTTTGTTCACTGCAGCCATGCCTGTCGCCGGCAATCCTTCAAAGTGTGATGCTGACAATGTGGCAGCGACTCCTGTGTATACAGTAATGGGTACATCAGACCGAATTATGAGCGTCGAAACGGCAGCAGATTTCGTCAATGAGTTAAATGCCATCGGTGGCATCACAAGATTTGATATTGAAGAGGGATGGACACACGAAATGACTTGTATTCAGAGCTATACCACGGAACGCCTTGATTGGATATTCAGTCATAGGCGGAATTTTTCAGGGATAGAAAAGCACACGGCAGACGGCAAGAACGTAAAATCGGTACAATATTACTCACTTGATGGAAGACTATTGCCGGAACTTCCATGCAAAGGCTTTTATATAAGGCGATTAATTTATAATGATGGCACTGTCGCATCATTTAGGATGTTGAAGTGAACAGGCACAGCCCATAATCCTAAACCTTATACACACGAATGGGCGAGTTCTGTCGCTTCATCTGGATCCTGTTCCGGAATATCCGGCCACAAAAGCTTAGATACGGACCTTCGGTTGGATAGAACTTCTGACAAAGGAATCGAATATTATTTTACATATGGTGTGCGGTTTCCGGAGTGAATTTCTTACGGGCCATAGCCTGAAGATTTTCGGTTGTGTCGCATTCATCCATTATTTCAACGCCGAGCATAGTCTCGATTACATCTTCCATGGTCACGATACCGCGCATACAGCCGTATTCATCGGTTATTACTGAAATATGCTCTTTCTCTTGCAGCATTCTCTGCCATATGTCCGAGACTTTTGCATCTTCCATAAAGAATAGAATCGGGCGTACTATGTCCTTCAGTTGCATGGAAAACTTATCCTGCGTAAGCATTTCAAGTACATTCGCTCTGCGTACGTAACCGGTGATGAATTCACGCCCTGTTTCAAAAACGGGAATGCGAGAGAAGGGCGCAAGAGCTTTGTTATCGTAAAAATCTTTCATAGTAGTGCCGGTCGAAACAGAAGAAACGACTACATAAGGAGTCATTATGTCCTCTGCTTTCACATTAGAGAGTTTCAAAAAACTCTGTATGACTTTGTTCTCTGCGTCTTCAATAACTCCTTCGTCAGTACCTACACTTACCATTGCCGCCACTTCCTCGCGGCTTACAGTCAAGGGCTGTATTTTGGGTGATACGCAACGGGTCAGCAATTCCGAGAGCCACACCAGTGGATATGCTATGACTATCAGGGCTTTGATAATCTTTGCCGATGGCATGGCGAGAGTACGCCAATAGGATGCGCCTATTGTCTTGGGTATGATTTCCGACAGCACAAGAATAAGCAGTGTAAGAATGGCGGAGATAATACCAAAATAGGCTTCCCCGAATACCTTGACCGATTCCGATCCTACGCCGGCTGCACCTATGGTATGTGCTACAGTATTGAGCGTCAGGATTGCTGCGACAGGGCGGTCAATATTTGTTTTGTACTTCATTAGCAAAGGCGCAGCCTTCACTCCCTGGCTTTCTTTCATCGATATGAACGATACGGGTGTGGACAGCAATACGGCTTCAAGCACGGAGCAAAGAAAGGATACTGCAAGAGCTCCAAAAAGATATAATAATATGAGTGTCATGAATGGATGTATAAGTTAATACTGCCGGAGGCATACAAAGATACCTTCGGTTGATATATGAGGATGGGGTCAACTTATACCTGATTATTCACGGAAGACGCAGTTGAGAATCCTTGCAGGCAGATGAATAACGTGTTTCTGTATTTTTACAGATACACACTCATGGTGCCTGACAAAATCTGATACCAGCAATAATTTTGGCTGTTCCTCAGTAACTTGCGACTGAGACAGACTATCGACTGCAATACAACACTCAATCTCTGTCTCTGATTCATACTCAGGAATATCACTGCAAGCACCCTGAATAGGAAAAAGAAACAAAGTCGCTATTAAACATGATATTATCGTAATGGCTCGTGTCATAGAGTCTTCGTTCTATATTTATAACGTGATTTAACGATTTTTGTTGTCGATTCCATTACAATAGCGTAAGAGAATGCATTTCTTTCAAATTCGAAGAGATGGTGAGTAAAATAAGATAGAGCGTTATCGCAATTTGTCGCAATTTATCGCAAATTGAGATAAATTACAACGCAACTTGGTGTAATAAAGCAACATATAGGCGTAAGGACTTTATGTATTCAATAGATTATATTGAGAACTAAAAGTTCTTCGGCAATAAACCACATCGTTAATTGAGGGCATAAAACCTTACTGACGATTTGGAGTCTTGAAACATTACCTTGAATATTCGCTATTAAGAAACAACTATCCAGATATTGTGAGATATAGTTGTCCGGAGAGCTCATTACTGTATACACAAATCATATTGAAGCCGTCGTAATTTAGCCAAACAAATATAAGTATTCTTGCGGAAAGAGGAATATTTGCCAAAAAAACACGCCATTTCGAGCTATAAAACATCAATGGCTAAACAAATTACACTTTGCTTAGCCATTGATTATTAGATGTTTGTGTTGAAAATTCCGCTTAATACTCATCCTCGTTGAAGAGGCGTGAATAAGTAGCCAGTCAATAGGTTAGCTCAATTTTGTCAGAATTAGACAAGCAAACTTTGCTATAAAAGGCGATAAGATATATTGTAATCTAAGCTAATTATAATTGGCAGGATTTAGCTTATCGATGTCTAATTGGTCGAAAGTTTTAGCAACTTCATCAATAAATACAATACGTTGCACACCTAATAACATGCAGTTTTCAACATATGATTTCCTGCGCCAAAGGCATGGAATAGCTTGTATGGTTGTGTTGTCCTCAAAACCTTTATAGCAAGTGACCTCTATCCAATTTTTTACTGCTCGCACAGAAAATAGCCCTTTCCACGCGGAGTATCTTGCTTCCATTTGTTCAATAAGGCCATTCATAGTCATGGCTGCGGCTTGTGCGCCCATGCCCGATTGACGCGCTTGTTTAAACTGCGCATTATCTAACGAATAAGGGAAATATTGAGGAAGCGATTCAGAAGCATTAGCTTTGTCAGAATTGCTCACGGTAGCTTTCTTTTGCAAGGGAGCAAATGAAGGCATTTGTGATTTTGAAGGTTCTGAAACTTTTGGTTGCGTAGGACTGTTAGTCGAAGAGTGTGGTGTAGCTGCCCATTTCTTTAAGATATGTTTGAGCACAAATGCTGCAAACTCTTCACCATCTTTTACCTTAATACCCAAATTATAATGCTGTTCATTAAGTCCAGGCTGACAAATTATGTAGCTACCAAGAGAATACTCCATGGTAAACGCTTCGGCACGTTTCAAATCGGTGTCTATCATAATTAAAGCCGCAGCGACTTCAGACATCATCTCGGTAGAGGGAACTTTGATAAGCACCATTTTCAAATTAGGATAATGGTTAATGCCAGTATCGCTAATTGTAACTTCTTTTGCTAAGCGTTCGTTTGCGAAATTCTGCATTGGATATTTATCAATATCCAACAAATCCGAGTACTTTACTTTAGATTTCTGATACAGATCTACGATTACAGGAATTGCCCTGAAATTCAACGCCAAATTAAACTTTGATATGTCCTCTTTTGACGGCCTATTAAACAAATAAGAAAAGAATCCCATAGCTTATTTGTAAACAGATTTTAGAACGGGTATAAATGCAGCCATACCATCGAGGTCGTCAAAACCACAGAAATTGACAACTTGATTGTTAAATTCATCAAAAGCATATACCCATACCCAAGCGTTATTGGGTTGCCGCATCAGTGCAAAGATACGGATATTTACATCCTTGTCACAGCCAAGCTCGGATATTCGGAGTATACCATCTACTGTGAACTGAACACCAACAAGAGGTCCTTCTTCCACAAAAATAGCGTCTGCTACTTCAAGGACTCCGTGTGGTGTCTCAATGTATTTATCTCCAATGACCCAGCGTTCTTCTGCAACATCATCAAAGTTGTACCCACCATTAGTAGAAACCTGAGTAACATTGTAAGCCATTGTAAATTTATTCTTTGATTGAGAATTTCCCATCTGAGTAAAGCCAGTAAAGTAGCACTTATTCGGCTCTATTTCCATAATGTTACGGAACTGTTCTCTTATTGGATTGGGTTCTCTCAAAGGCGTAAACATATCTGCAAATAAATCATCTTCACTGAAATCATGAGTGCCATAATAATCGTTGATGATTTCTTGCAACGTCATTCTGTCTACGAGATTTCCATTGTCAAACCGTCCTGCGTCGATTTTTCCATCAGGTCGGAAATGAACTAATTTTCCCGTGTAGCGACGAGTGGCGGTGTTACCCATCCACACAGAGCTATCCGAAGTAAAGTGAAATCCCATAAAGACAAGACCAATCCCATTCTGGACGGGAGTGCCCTTGAAGCCAATAAATAAATCCGCAACTTCGTGTGATTCGTTATATGTATACATATTGAGCATATTATCGTCTCGTTCGCTCTTTTGCATTTTGGTAAAATACCAATGAGCAAAATCAGTTAAGTCGACTTTTAATTGGCTATCTTGATAGTAGCCAAATTCGGATAATATGCCTCTGTTAATGCATAAACCCCAACCGTTTCCTCTGTCGTTTTTACAGTGCATTGTATACATGTAATAGTCGTGGCTAATTAATGCAGGCCCATTTATAATTCCATCGTGAAAATTTCCGTAGGCATAAAAATCCGAATAGTACTTCTTCCCACAAGCATGTGGGATAAAAGAAGCACCCCGGAAATAGCCCCAACCTGTGTATCGGTGGCCAGAGTCTAATATATGTTGTTTAACTTGGATAAGTTCCATCTGATTTTGATGTTTGTTGATTTACAAAGTTAGTGAAAATTCGTGAACGTTTGGCTGTCGGGCATAAATAAATTTTAACGTCTGCCTGATATACCGCGTTTCGGCAGAGACGGTTTCAGCATCTTGTGGGCTTGCATCATGCAGCGGTAGGCAAAGCGGCGGTCGTCTTCATCTTCCTTCCGTCTCCACGGTAGCAAGCTGTCACTGCATCCACCTCCGCATGACTGGGCGAATTGAGTTGCGCCATCGAGATAGTCGAGGAACAGGCATATGGTGTCATAAAGGTAAATACGCACAAATCCACCCCGTCTCCGGAGTGGATTTGTGCTGAAAGTTTTGATTGAATAAGCGGCAGCTTAGCCGAATAAATCCGAGTGAGATCCTGTGTCAAGCAGAAGGAGGATGAGTTCTTCGTCTCTCTGCTCCCAGACAAGAAGCCAGTCGGGTTGGATGTGACATTCCCAATTTCCTTGAAATCTGCCGGTAAGTTTGTGCGGCCGATATTCAGGTGGAAGGGCGCCTTTTTCTGCCAACTTTTTGAGCACTGTATTGAGCTTCCCCATGTCCAGACCCCTCTTAATGCACTTTTTAAGAGATTTCTCGAATTTATGGGTGGTGACGACTTTATACATTTATTCCGAGATTTTTGAACATGTCGTCCACTGTCTCGTATCGGTGTGTTCTGCCGGCTTTTACGTCATCGATGGCTTCCGTTGAAGAGGAAGTCTTCTTTGGAGGGGTAGTCGGGCCAGATGTCTTCGATGGATTCGTAGGTGTCGCCTTCGTCTTCAATTTCCTGAAGGTTCTCGATTACTTCGAGGGGTGCGCCGGAGCGCATGGCGTAGTCTATGAGTTCGTCCTTGGTTGCGGGCCAGGGTGCGTCTTCGAGTTTTGATGCAAGTTCAAGAGTCCAGTACATGAGTGTATGGTGTTTATGCGGTTAGATTTTATAAAGTGCGCAAAGATAAGAAATTTATCTATATGAACGCACTTTGCGGCGATTTATTTGCTGTCGTCGCGTTTTTTTGCATCGTTGTGTACTTTTATCACGAAGATAACGAGGGAACAGAGGGCGGTGATGAGGTTGGTGATGACAAGGGGGATGTTGGAGGTGAGGGCACCCTGCACGATGAAGAATATGCTGCCGAGGCCCATCATGCAGAAAGTGCTGAGGGCTATGCCTTCGGTGTCGCGTGTGCGGATGGTGACGATGGCCTGGGGCAGGTAGCCGAATACCATGCAGATGCATGCGAGGTAGCCTATGATGGTGGTGAAGATTTCCATATGCGTTTTTTATGGGTTAAAGCGCCTCTTGCCTTTTCGGGGCAGGAGGCGCTTGTGCTTGTTTGGTTATGAGGGGGTGTGTTTATTTGTTGTTTTCAAGGGTGCAGATGCTGACGCGGTTCCAGCTTTCCTCTTCGAACATGTTGCCGATGCCTTCGCCTTTAGCCTCTATGCGGTCGGCCGGAATCTTGTATCCGTTGACGAGGGCTTTCTTTACGCTTTCGGCGCGGGCCTGAGCGAGCTTGATGTTGAAGTCGAGGTTACCGTCCTTTGATGCGTAGCCACGGATGATGACCTTGCTGTCGGGATGGTTCTTCATGTAGGATGCGATCATCTCTACGTTGGGCTGCTGGTCGCGGGTGATGACGGAGCTGCCTATGCGGAAGAAGATGTAGCGCACGCTGCTGAGCTGGTTGTTGACTTCTTTGATTACCTCGGGTTTCTTGTTGAGGCATTCCTGAAGCTGTGCGGCGAGTTCGGCGTTCTGTGCCTCTACGGCTGCTGTGGCTGCCAGGCTGGCGTCGAGGGCTCCGCGGAGTTCGTTGACCTGACCGTTGAGGGCGTCGATTTCGTCCTGATTGTAGGGACGTACTACCTGGAAGCCGGGGCCGAAGTTGTAGGTGAGGCCGGCCAGAATCTGGAAGGTGGCGCGGTTGGCGTTGTAGCTGCATCCGTTCTCGCCGTTGTTCATGTTCCAGACGATTGCGGGCTTGATGCCGAGGGTGACCTGACGGCTAAGGTTGAAGTTGAAGTTGAGGCCCGCTTTCGTTGCGAAATAGTTGTCGTCGCTGCCGTTGGCTTTGTTGACGTAGTTGTGGCCCCATCCTGCGCCGAGCACGGCTTCTACGGTGAAGGCGCGGTCGGGATCGTACTGCCCGAAGAGGTTGGCGAGGTCTACGGCGCCGTAGATGCCTACGTAGCTGTTGTCGATGGCTGTGGAGCTGTGGGTGCGTCCTTTCCAGCTGGATGTGTTGACGGCGGCGAGGCCTTCGGCGCCGATGGCGAATGCCGGTGTGATCTGCTTCTGCAGGTGCATGCCGAATGCTCCGCGCATATCGCCGAAGAATGCGTGATGGGTGAGGGGTGTTACGGCGCCCCCGTCAAGGCCTATCGACCAGTTGTCAAAAAATTTAGGCTGCTCATAGGCTTCTGCCGATGCTGTCAGAGCACCCAGTGCGATGACAGCCGTGAGGAGTGTTTTTTTCATCTCTTTGGTGTGTTGAATCGTTTTGAATACGCTGCAAAGTTATTGGTTTTGCCGGATTCTGATTATGATTTTTAATTAAATTTACTTAATTGTACGCCGGACTGTGCTTTTTTCGGCGTTTGACAATAAAACGAACAGAGCGAACGAAATGTTCGCTCTGCCGGTTTGAGGGTGGGTGGAATTAACGTTCTTAGAACTCCGCGTTGTTCGGCGTGCGCGGGAAAGGTATGACGTCGCGGATGTTGGTCATGCCGGTCACGAACAGCACGAGGCGCTCAAATCCGAGGCCGAAGCCGCTGTGGGGCACCGTGCCGAAGCGGCGTGTGTCGAGATACCACCACATGTCCTTCATGGGTATGTGAAGCTCCTCGATGCGCTGCAGCAGCTTGTCGTAGTCGGCTTCGCGCTCGCTGCCGCCGATGATTTCGCCGATAGCCGGGAACAGCACGTCCATGGCGCGTACGGTGCGGCCGTCGGGGTTCTGCTTCATGTAGAAAGCCTTGATTTCTTTGGGATAGTCCGTGAGGATGACGGGCTTGTGGAAGTGTTCCTCCACGAGGTAGCGCTCATGCTCGCTCTGCAGGTCGGTGCCCCAGTCCACGGGGAACTCGAAGCGGCGTCCGCTGGCCTTGAGTATCTCCACGCCTTCGGTGTATGTGAGCCGTACGAAGTCTTCCTTCAGCACGCCCTCCAGGCGCTCCACCAGGCCCTTGTCGTAGTGCTCGGCCAGGAACTCGATGTCATCGCGGCAGTGGTCGAGGGCATAGCGTATGCAATATTTCACGAACTGCTCCGCCAGGTCCATGTTGTCGGTGATGTCGTAGAAGGCCATTTCGGGCTCTATCATCCAGAACTCCGAGAGGTGGCGCGGAGTGTTGGAGTTTTCGGCGCGGAAGGTGGGGCCGAAAGTGTAGATGGCGCCGAGTGCCGTCGCGCCGAGCTCGCCTTCAAGCTGGCCGCTGACGGTGAGCGCCGTAGGCTTGCCGAAGAAGTCGCACGAGTAGTCCACCTTGCCTTCCTCCGTGAGGGGGAGCTTGTCAAGAGGCAGCGTCGTGACCTGGAACATGGCGCCGGCGCCTTCGCAGTCGCTGGCCGTGATGAGGGGCGTGTTCAGGTAGAAGAATCCGCGCTCCTGGAAGAAGCGGTGGATGGCGTAGGCCAGGGTCGAGCGTATGCGCAGCACAGCGCCGAAGGTGTTGGTGCGGGGGCGCAGGTGGGCTTTCTCACGCAGGAATTCCAGCGTGTGGCCTTTTTTCTGGAGGGGATAGGTCTCGTCGGCGCCGCCGAACACCTCCAGTGTCTCGGCCTGCACTTCCACGCTCTGGCCTTTGCCCTGACTCTCGACGAGGCGGCCGTGCACGTGGATCGACGAACCCGTGGTGACGGCTTTCAGTTGCTCGTCGGTGAAGCGGTTCATGTCGAACACCACCTGCAGGTTGTGGATGGTGGAGCCGTCGTTGAGGGCTACAAACTGCACGTATTTGTTGCCTCGGCGGGTGCGCACCCAGCCCATGACATCAATCTCGGTGTCAAGGGCAGGAGCAGCGAAAATATCTGAGATTTTTGTGCGTTTCATTTATATTTGATGTGATGTGACGGTTATTCAAACGAACCCATCTTGAGGAAGTTGACTTCCTCCTGGGTGAGGTAGCGCCAGCGGCCGCGCGGCAGGTTCTTCTTGGTGAGGCCCGCGAAGTACACGCGGTCAAGCTTGGTGACGTGGTAGCCGAGGCTCTCGAAGATGCGGCGCACGATGCGGTTGCGTCCGCTGTGTATCTCTATGCCGGCCTGGTTGCGGTCGGTCTCCGTGGCGTAGCTGATGGCGTCGGCGTGTATGGGGCCGTCCTCCAGCTCTATGCCGTCGGCAATGCGCTGCATGTCGTCCTCGGTGATGTCCTTGTCGCACCATACGTGATAAATTTTCTTCTTCACGTATTTGGGGTGGGTGAGCTTCGAGGCCAGGTCGCCGTCGTTGGTGAGCAGCAGTACGCCGGTAGTGTTGCGGTCGAGGCGTCCTACGGGGTAGATGCGTTCGTCGCAGGCGCCCTTCACGAGGTCCATCACCGTGGTGCGGCCGTTGGGGTCGTCGCTTGTGGTCACGCAGTCCTTGGGCTTGTTCAGCAGGATGTAGCACTTGCTCTCCAGCGTCACCACCTTGTCGTCGTATTCCACCACGTCCTTGGCAGTGATTTTGGTGCCGAGCTCAGTCACGACATTTCCGTTCACCTTGACGAGGCCCTGCTGGATGAACTCGTCGGCCTCGCGGCGCGAGCATATGCCGGCATTACTCATGTATTTGTTCAGGCGTATCTCCTCGTTGGGGTCGGGCAGCGGCTGCTCGTATTCAATGCGCTTGGGGCGCGGCGTGAAGCTCTTGCCGCGGGCCGGGAAGCCTCCGTTGTTCTGCCCCGGACGCCTCTGGCGGTTGGCGTTGTATCCGCCCTGACGGGGCTGATAACCCTCCTGACGCGACTGGTAGCCACCCTGGCGGTTGGGGTTGTAGCCACCTTCGCGCCGGGGCTGGTAACCGCCGTCCTGTCGCGGCTGATAGCCGCCCTCGCGTCTCGGCTGATAATTGTTCGGTCTGGGCTGGTATCCTCCTTCGCGGCGCGGATAGGTCTGGCGTCGCGGCTGGTAGCCGCCGTTGTCCTGACCCTCCTCGCGGGCTGCGCTTTCCTCGTCGCGCGGTGCGGGAGCCGGGCGGTTGCAGTCGTAATTGCGGCGCGGGTACTGGTTCTGGTAGTTTCCGGCGCGGCGCGGGTAAGTTCCCTGGTTGCCGTCGTTGTTGTATCGGTTGTTGTAGCGTGGCTGATAGCCTCCCTGGCGCTCGTTGTCGCCTCCGTTGTCATCGTGGCGGTTGTAGGGTGTGCGCCTCGGGTATGTGTTCGAGTAGTCGCGGCGTGCGAGCGCGTCGGCGTCGTTCTCGCCCTCGGCGGCCGGACGTCGGTTGTAGCTGTTGTAGCCGCTGTAGCGGGCCTGGCGGCCGGATGCCTCCGCAGCCGGATGCGCGCCGATGCGCGGGCGTTTGGGCTTTTTTTCGCTTTGTTCGTTGTTCAGGTTCTCGTTTTCCATAATTCAGCTGAAAGGGATGGGATTTTTTGTTTGGATGAGATGTTTGTTGGTTTTGTAGCTTGTGCGTGCAAGGCGGATTTTCCTCACGGTGGGCCTGTGCCGTCTGTCTGATTGTGTCTTATGTTCTGTTTTCTTCGATGTATTTCTGTTGAAAGTTTGGCTTGATATTGTGTTGGTCGTATCTTTGCAAAAAGCCGGCATTTGGATAACCGCTGCAAAGATAGTCATTTTTTCTTCAAAGACAAAAGCTTCGGCTATCTTTATAAGACTGAAATTCCGCGAAATGTTCACAATCGCGGAAATTTGGCTAACTTTGCGCTATGGATGCAGTGAAAAAACTTTTGCTTCGTTTTTATGCGCCTGTCGCCGGTGCGCCGTTGCTGTTCGCGCTTGTGGTGTTGTGCTGTGCCGCGGCGCCGGCGGTGTCGGTGCTGTGCGGCGGCCGTCAGCTGCACTTTCTGCTTTATGCCCTGCTTCAGGGCGCGGCGTGGGGATGGCTTGCATGTGCGCTCGCGGGGCGCCGTGGCGGCTTGCGAGCCGCGGTGGGCGGTGTGTTCATGCTCACGGCTATGACCGAGGTGGCGCATTTCGCGCTTCTGCGGCACTGCATCGATGCCGACAGCGTGCGCCTCGTGCTGAACACCGATGCCACGGAGGCGCGCGGCTTCTTCCGCCAGTTCTTCGGCCCGCTGCAGTGGCTGGCACTCGCCGCAGGCATTGCCTTGATGGCCTCGGCGGTATGGGCGCTGTGGCGTTCGCGCCTGAGGTTGCCCGGCCGTTCGGCGGTCGTGGCGGCCTTGCTTTTGGTTGCCGTCTGCACCGGATTTGCCGGAGTGGCGCGTATGCTTTCCGTGCTCGGGGCGCGCAGCTACGAGCAGCTTGTGGTGTGGCAGTCGCAGGGCAGCGACAATCCCGAGCTGTGCCACGGCCGGCGCGTGGCCTACACCGACCCGATTGTCAAGGCCGTCTGCATAGCGCACACCCTCACTCTCGAGCAACGCAATTTCCGGCGGTGGCGCCACCTTCAGGAGCAGCTGTACGCACGCCGCGACCTCATCGCCGCGCATCAGTCCGTTCCCGACAGCCTACGGGTGGTGGTTGTCATAGGCGAGTCTTTCATACGCAGCCATTCCTCGCTGTACGGCTACGGACTGCCGGTGGATCCGCGGCTGGAGCAGGAGGCGCGCGACAGCGCACTGACGGTGTTCACCGACGCTGTGGCGCCGGCCAACTTTACCGTCCTTTCTCTCAGCAATGTATTGTGCCTCAATTCCGTGTCGCACGGCGAAAACTGGTGGGAGAGCCCGTATTTCCCGTTGCTGTTCCGCCGCGCGGGCTGGGACGTGGAACTTTTCACCAACCAGTATTCGCCCGACGCTGACGTCGACCTCGGCAGCATGCTCTTCGACCCGCTGATGACCGACTCCGTCTACTCCCGCTACAGCTCCCGCACGTGGCGCTACGACGCCGACTTCCTTGCCGCCATGGCCGATTCGGCCACACCCCGGGGCGCTCACCCCACGCTCACCCTCTGGCATCTGCGCGGACAGCACTTTCCGCCCTCCGACCGCCTTCCCGTCTCGTCGCGCCATCCTTTCACAGCCGCCGACATTCCCGCCGACAGGCCCTGGCTCACCGAGGAGCGCCGGGCCGTCGTGGCCGACTACGCCAACGCCACGCTCTACAACGACAGCATCGTGGGCAGCATCATCGACATGTACCGCGACTCACCCGCCATCCTCTTCTATTTCTCCGACCACGGCGAGGAGATGTGGGACAGCGCGCCCTTCGGCAACCGCAACCGTCAGCAGCCCGACGATGCCGACTGGATGCGGCGTCAGCACGACGTTCCCCTGTTTGTGTGGATGTCACCCTCGCTTCGCCGTCTGCGCCCGGAGCTTGTCTCCGCACTGCGCGAGGCCGCCGGGCGCCCCGTGGCTCTGGACCGGATAGGCCACACGCTGCTCGGCGTTGCCGGCATAGGCTCGCCTTTCCGCCGTCCCGAGCTGGATGTCCTCAGTCCCGACTACCGTCCCATGCCGCGTGTCACGGCCCAGGGCTACCGTTATCCCGAGCATCTGTAGACGCGTTTTTGCAACCCGGTTGCGGCGCTTTGGCGTTATATTTGCAGAAAAATCATCTGCTTATATGACTGATCTTCTGAATATATTCTGGACACTGCTCTGCGAGATGGCACCCTACCTGCTGCTCGGCTTCGGCATCGCCGGGGTGCTTCACGCTTTCGTGCCCGCGCACGTCTATAAATCACACCTCGCTCCCGCCACCTTCGGCTCCGTCGTCAAGGCAGCCCTGTTCGGTATTCCGCTGCCGCTGTGCTCTTGCGGAGTGGTGCCTACCGCCATGGGCCTGCGACGCGAGGGAGCTTCTGAGGGCGCCACCGTGTCGTTCCTGATAGCCACTCCGCAGACCGGCGTCGACTCCATTGCCGCCACCTACTCCATGATGGGACTGCCTTTCGCGCTGCTGCGCCCCGTGGCCGCGCTTGTGACGGCTCTCGGTGGCGGCGCCGTGGCCAATGTGTTCGCCCGCCGTCGCCGCCGTCGCGGGGCCGACACCGTGCAGGATGCCGCTGTCTGCGCCCCCACGCCGCCGTCCCTCGGTGTGGCCGCACGCATCCGCCTCGCCCTGCGCTACGGCTTTGCCACCATGATGGAGGACATAGGCCGCTGGCTGTTGCTCGGCCTTGTGCTCGCCGCGCTGATTACGGCTTTCGTTCCGGCCGATTTCCTGGGCGCGCTTGCCGGACGTCCGCTGCTGAGTATGCTGCTCGTGCTGGCGCTCAGCGTGCCCATGTATGTCTGCGCCACCGGCTCCATTCCTATCGCAGTCGCGCTCATGCTCAAGGGACTTACCCCCGGCGCCGCCCTTGTGCTGCTGATGGCCGGACCCGCCACCAACGCCGCCTCGCTCGTCGTGGTGCAGAAAGCCCTCGGGCGCCGAGTGCAGGCATTTTATGTCGGCGCCATACTTGTGGGCGCCGTGGCGTTCGGGCTGCTTGCCGACTATGTGCTGCCCGCCTCCTGGTTCACGCTTCCGGCCGCCAAGGCTCTTGCATGCCATGCCGGCGGGGTGGGGCATGGCGGTGGAGTGTTCGCCACCGTCTGCGGCATAGTCCTCTCTGTGCTTCTGCTGCGCGCATTCGTGGTGCGCATGGGCTGGGCCGGCACGCACAGGCATGACGCCTGCTGCGCCGATGAATGTGAAACAACCGTAAAACACAACGATATGACTGTATTCCACATTGAAGGCATGATGTGCAACCATTGCCGTGCCAACGTTGAGCGCGTTATAGCCGCCGTTCCCGGCGTCAGCAAGGTAAGCGTCGACCTCGCCGCAGGCACAGCCGCTGTAGAGGGCGACCCCGACCCGGTAGCCGTCATAGCCGCCGTCGAGGCCGCAGGCTACGGCTGTCGGTTGTAATCGACACGCACCGCGTGCATGATGCTCCGGCGCACCGTCCGCCACTTCGGGAAGATGGCCCGGGGACGCATCGGCCCGTAGCTCACGGCAATGACCGCCAGCGCCGCAAGGCACACCATCAGCAACCGGCCGTACAGCTCTTTCATCGACACCACCATGGCCTGTTGCCACACCATGCCGCTGAGAGCGCCGAGTGGCGTATGTGCCGCCTCGGGACTTACGTCGCTAAGCCCGGCACCGAGCATAGCGGCGTTCGATGCGATGGTGCGCCGCAGCAGTTCGCCGATGATTGCCGGCCCCAGCGTGGCGCCCGCCACGGCTCCCGTGAAGCCGTTGATGGTGAGCGCCTGCGGAAACACCATGAAGGGCAGACCGCTTTGCACTATGGAGGTCAGGAACACGATGGAGATTATGACCGACGCCGCGCCGCGCGCCGCCAGCGGCACGAACAGCATCCGCTTCTCCACGCCGTAGTCGATGAAGAAATAGAAGTACGCCAGGTAGATGGCGGCCAGAGCGAAGCCTATGGCCGTCATCGTTTTGTATCGCCATTTTCGCCGGGCGAAGGTGAGATAGGTGAAGCCGCATCCGGCCACGATGCCGACGAGTACGTACAGGTTCAGGTCGATAAGGTTCGTGTCGTCAAATCCGAGGATGGCGCCGGCGTACTCGTGCTCCACCACGTGCTCCGTCGCTATGAGCGTGAAGAACACCAGGTAGACGGCCGTTGCGCGCACCACATTGCGGCATGTCAGCGCCCGCAGGCTCACGTAAGGGTGGTGCAGGAACGTCGCCCGCCACAGGTTGATGCTGAGGCACACCAGCCCCAACAGCACCGCGGCGCGCATGTCGGCCGCGTCCCACCAGTCGAAGTAGCCGCCGTACACGCACACGAACGTGAAGCACAGCATCACCACGCTCCACAGTGCCGCGCCTATCCAGTCGATGCCGAGCAGAGGAATATACATCGGTGTGCGCACCGGCTTCACGAAGATTACCGTCAGAAGCATCATCAGGGCGAGCAGGCCCGTCATTATCCAGTGCATGTACTCCCAGTTGGCGAAAAAGGCCGTGTACACGGTGGCTATGCCGCTGAGCTGTATGGCGCCGTCAACCACCAGATACACATAGCAGAAGAACACCGCCATGTCGCGTACGGGCGTCAGCCACAGCTGTATGGTGGAGTTGCAGGCGAAGGTAGCCTGCATCCTGAACCAGCCGCCGACGAAGCACGCCCCCACCAGCACCGGAACGCTCGTAGTGTAGGCGCACACTGCGTTGACAGCTATCAGCACCGCCCCCGCCGTGAGCAGTTGCGTGCGGTTGGTGTAGCGGAACTTGATGCGGAACATCACCGCGAAGTTCACCGACATGCCTATGAGCGACGCGTAGCCGGCCATGAGGATGTCCTCGCGCATCAGCGCCGTGGTGCCCGCCATGTTGTTGGCGGCCGCGAGATATACTCCGCCGGAGAACTGCACGATGATGACGAACAGGATGAACAGCCAGGGCTTCAGCCTGCGCGGCACGAAATCGGGGACGTCCGGGATGTCGAACGCTCCCGCCGGGTTATGCCTGTCAGTCATTCCGCTGCTTCACAATGCATTCTACATTCATTCCTGCGCGCAGCAGCGCCATGTCGGCCGCATCGTTGTCGGCCGTGAAAGCTATCCTCACGGGGATGCGCTGACGCACCTTCACGAAGTTGCCGGCCGAGTTGTCCTGCGGCAGCAGCGACAGCGAGGCTCCCGTGGCGGTGGATATTGCCTCCACGCGTCCGCGGAAGGTCTTGCCGGGTATGGCGTCGACGCTGATTTCCACGTCGCAGCCCGGCAGGATGTGCGGCAGCTGGGTCTCCTTGTAGTTTGCGTTCACCCACACGTCCTCGGTGTTCACGATGTCGAGCAGTGTCTGTCCCGGCTGCACAAGCTGTCCCTCCTGGATTTCCTTGCGCGAGGTGTAGCCGTCGCAGGGCGCCGTGATGACGGTGTAGCTCAGGTTCAGCTCGGCGGTCTCCAGCAGCGCTTTGGCAAGCTCGATGCCGGCCTCCGACTGCGATACGCGCCTCCGGTTGATGTCCACCACGGTCGACGTTGCCGTGCGTCGCCGCGTGAGCATGTCGTAGCGGGCTTTCTTGGCCTCGTAGTCTGTGCGGGCGGCGTCGTACTGCTGGCGTGTCACTGCGTCCTGCTCCAGCAGGCTGCGGTAGCGTTCGAGATCGGTGGCGGCCATTTCCATCAGCACCCGGGCCTCGCTTATGGCCGCCTCGCTGACGGCTACGTCGGCCGAGGCCGATGTCGTCGACCCGTCTGCCACGTCCTTGCCGGCCAGGGCGTTCTGATAGTCGGCGCGCGCCCGCGCCACATTCAGCCGCATGTCGGCGTCGTCGATTATCACCAGTGTGTCGCCCTTCTTCACCGGTTCATATTCCTTGAAGCGTATCTCCCTGATGTATCCCTGCACACGGCTGTTCACGGGCACTATCTGCCGGCGCACCTGCGCGTTGTCGGTGTATTCACCCCCTCCGAGATGGATGAAGCGGGCGGCGGTCCAGATGGCCGCTGTGGCGATTACTGCCGCTGTGACTGCGTACGATATTATCTTTTTTGTGCGGTGTCTCATATCTTTCCGGTGTCGAACAAGAGTTTGTAATAGTAGTAAATGATGTTGATGCGTGAGTTCACGAGCTGCTGCTCGGCCTCAAGCTTGGCGTTGGCGGCGTCGAGCATGTCGGTGACGAGAGCCATGCCTGCCGCGTAGCGCGTGGAGGCGGTGCGGTAGTTCTGCTCGGCCAGCTCCACGCTTTTCTGCTGTGTCTTCACTTCCTCGTAGGCCTCGATGTAGCGCACATGGTCGGCGTTCACGGTCAGGCGCAGCTCCTCGCGGGCGGCCTCATGCTCCTCGGTGGCTCTGCGTGTCGCCGTGCGGCTGCGGGCGAGCTTGCGGTTGCTCTTGTAGAGCGATGAGAGGTTGTAGCTCACGTTCACGCCCACGTACCAGTAGCTCAGATTGCGGTTTACCGGCGGAATCTCCACCAGGATAGGACCGTCGATGGTCCATCCGGCCTGTACGCCGATTTTGGGTAGACGCTCGGAGCGCACGAGCGCCTCGGCCTTGCGGCTGATGTCGACGCCCGTCTGCGCCATGCCGAGGGCGGGCGAGTGGGCCTGCGCCTCACCTTGCCACCACTCTGCGTCGTCGCGCGGCAGCGCCCGGTCCGGCAGCGTGGAGTCCGGCTCCACCACCGTGCCCTCGGGTAACCCGGCGGTAGTGACAAGGTCGGTGTTCAGTATGTCGAGCGTATTGTCTATCCTGACGAGTTGCAGCCCGAGGTTCGACACCAGCAGCTCGTAGCGGGTGATGTCGTTGCGCAGCGCCGTGCCCTGCGCGTGGCGTGCCCGCATCTCCCGGAGCACTTTCTGCGCCGCGGCTATGTTGGCCTCTACCACACGGCGCAGCGACGCGTAGCGGTACAGATCGAGGTAGTAGCCCGTCAGGCGCAGGCGTATGTCGTCGCGCCGCAGCTCCGCCGCGTAGCGGGCCGCTGTCGATTTCAGCTCGGCCATGTCGATGGCGCTGCTCACGGCGCCGCCCGTGTACACCGGCTGCGTGACCGTTACCGCGAGCCCGTTGCCTAAGTGCGGAATCGGCGCGCGCATGTAGTCGCTGAAGTCTCGTTTCGTGGTAAAGCCGTCGCCTATATAGCTGAGCGATAGCGACGTGCTGATGTCGGGCAGACGCCCTGCGCGGGCCACGCTTATTTCGCGCTCCGCTTCGGTCTGCGACGTCAGGGCTGGGCGCAGCTGCACACTGTTGGCCTCGGCTGCGGCGAATATGTCCTCCAGACTCATCGCCGTCCGGCCGTAAGTGTACGCTCCGCCGCCCGACAGGACCGCCGTCAGCAGCCCTGTGAGCAATCGAAGATTGTTCATACAGAAAAAGTAATGTGTTATGTAGGTGGAAGTTATCGGCCCGGTCCGCAGCATCCCGCTGCGGCCGGAATTAGCTCACTCAAAGGCAAGCCCCGGCGCCGGCCGTGCTCTTCCAGTTCTCAAGATACCCCCAGTTTCTCACCGCGGGGCATGACAAACCTGAAACAATTAGTGATTGGTACATTATAGGGCGGCTCTTTATGAACCGCACTGCAAAATTACAAAAAATCCCCGTTACCCGCAACCGCAAAAACGGCTTTGCGGCCTGTGAAGCCTGTGAAATAGCCGCTTTCGGCCACGAGTCCGAGGCGGTTGTAGACGAACGGCTCGTGCAATGCGGTTTCAAATAAGGGAAAAATATTACTGTCCGATAAAACGGGAATAACCCGCGCTCGTCGCGGGTTGAATGTGGTTAGCCTCGGGTTAAGGCGCGCAGCGCCGTACCCGTGGTAAGTCCCCAATAACGCCTCTACCCGCCGCATGGCGGGTTGCACCGCGCCAAATAAACCAAACCGAGCGCCCGTCGATTGTGCAAATATATGATTATTAATTCATAATCACCAATGTTATCACCAATTATCCTAAAAACGCTCTAAAAAAATCGAGCCTGTTATTTTTGTTATTTCTGGATTTTTGTATCGATAATACCATCTCCCCCCCCCTCTGACTGAAAATTTTTTTTGCTGTTTGTACAAAAACTACATCGATCGGCTTTTTCGTGTTGTAACTTTGCGGCATGAAACGATGTGCAACATACAGCTTCCGCATCCGTCGCTTGCGCCGCGACGGTCTGCGCTCGATACCCGGCCTGACGCTTATCACCCGTACCGGCCGGCGCGCACTCGCTGTGGCTGCACAGGCATGGAACGACTACAGGCCGCGGTCGCCGACGCTTCTGCGGCCGACATAAAAAACGGCCGGACATTGTGCCCGGCCGTGATTATCGCGTGTGTGGATGTGATTACATGAAGTAGGCTGCCAGAGGGCTGAGGGCGGAGAGGTCGAACAGCCATGTGTAGACGCAGCTTGCTATGCCTAAGAGGATGATGCCGGCAACGGTGATCCACAGGCCGATGCGCTCGCTGCACGAGCTGCGGAAGCGCTCGACCACGGGTTCCTCGGGCGAGATGTACATGGCCTTCACCACAAGCAGGTAGTAGTACAGCGACACGATGGTGTTGATCAGGGCTATGAGCACGAGCACGTAGATGGCTGTGCTGCCCTGGTTGATGGCACCGGTGAAGATGAAGAACTTCGAGAAGAAGCCGGCGAACGGCGGGATGCCTGCGAGGGAGAACATGGCGAGCATCATTGCGAACGACAGCTGCGGATTGGTTTTGTGGAGGCCGCGGTAGTCGGTCATGTCGATGCGGCCGGTCGCGTTCTCGATGGCACCGATGACGCCGAAGGCTGCGAGGTTGCTGAAGATGTAGACCAGGATGTAGTAGAGCATCGACGCCATGCCGACGGTGTTGAACGCTATGATGCCGAGCATGATGTAGCCTGCCTGGGAGATTGAGGAGAAGGCCAGGAAGCGCTTCATGTTGGTCTGGCGGATGGCGAAGAGGTTACCGATGGTGATGGTGAGGATGATGATGGCGTAGAGCATCCATTCCCAGGCATCGGCGTACATTGCGCCGAACACCTGCGCCAGTATCACGAGGAAGGCGAAGGCTGCCGAGCCCTTGCTGATGACCGACAGGTAGGAGGTCACCGAGGTGGGTGCACCCTGGTATACGTCGGCCGTCCAGAGGTGGAAGGGTACGAGCGAAAGCTTGAAGCCCATGCCGGCGATGACGAAGGCGATGGAGAGCATCAGCATCAGCGAGTTCTCTCCGGTCGAGAGCGCCATGTACAGACGGTCGAAGTAGAGCGAGCCGCCCAGAGCGTAGACGAAGCTGATGCCCATCATGAACACTGCGGAGGAGAAGACGGCGGTGAGGATGTACTTGACGGCGGCCTCGTGGCTCTCGTAGCGGTTCTTGTCGAGGGCGGCCATGGCGGCGAGGGGCAGCGAGGCGCACTCGAGGCCGATGACGAAGAGCAGGAAGTGGCGTGCCGAAATCATGAGGTACATGCCGAAGAGGGTCACGAGCAGCAGCTCGTAGAACTCGCCGCGGCGCATGCGCATGTTTTCGGTTCCGGCCCAGCTTATGCTCTGGATGAGCACGATTGCGGCGCCGAGGCCGAGGATGTTCTTTAACGCCGCTATGACGGGCGATGTGGCGTACATGCCGGCGAAGGCCGCGGTGGAGCACTCCGAGCCGAGGCAGCGCGTGCAGAAGCCGGCGAGGCTTGCCAGCACAAGGCCTGCAACGGCTATCAGCGGCAGAGCCTTGCCTGCGCGCTGCGGCATAAAGGTGTCGTAGAGGAATACAATCAGGAATACGGCCAGGACGCCGAGCTCCTGTTTCATGACCAAAAACTGTGAATAGTCCATTGCTTAGGGATTACATGCCGAGCACCTTGAATATGTCGGGGCTGAAGGTGAATTTAATCAGGTTGGAGAAGAAATTGGGGAAGCAGCCGATGGCGGCGACGCACAGGATTAGGGTGACGGTGCTGACGCGCTCCCACCATGTGGCGTCCGTGAGCTCGAGGTGATGCTTGTCCTGCACGGGGCCGAACAGCAGCTTGCCTACAACGCGGAGGATGTAGACGGCCGTGATTACGATGGAGCAGCATGCCACTATCGTGAACACGCGGTGGAACATGTCGGCGTGCTGGAAGGAGCCTACGAAGATTGTCATCTCGGCCACGAAGCCGCTGAGGCCGGGCAGACCGAGCGATGCCATACCGGCGATGACGTAGCACACGGCCAGGAAAGGCATTATCTTCATCAGGCCGCCCATCAGGCGGATGTCGCGGGTGTGGGTGCGGCCGTAGATCATGCCTATCAGGGCGAAGAACAGGGCCGTCATCAGGCCGTGGGAGAGCATCTGCATGATGGCGCCCGTCATGGCCGTGGTGTTGAGCATGAGGATGGCGAAGAGCACCAGGCCGCAGTGGCTCACGGAGGAGTAGGCGTTGATGTACTTCAGGTCGGTCTGCACGCATGCGCTGAATGCGCCGTACACTACGGAGATGCCTGTGAGGATAAGGAATATCCAGGCGAGCTCGTTGGCGGCCTGCGGCATCAGGTAGATGGCGACGCGGAAGCATCCGTAGCCGCCCAGCTTCATGAGCACGCCGGCGTGGAGCATCGACACTGCGGTGGGCGCCGAAGCGTGGCCGTCGGGCGACCATGTGTGGAAGGGGAACATGGCGCCGAGCACGCCGAAGCCCACGAAGGTCATCGGGAAGAGGAACGTCTGCCAGCCGTGGCTGATGCTGTTGTTGCTGACGATCTCAAGGATGTTCCAGGTGAGGGGCTGGCCGGCGGGTGCGGAGTGGTAGTAGATGCCTATGAGGCCGAGCATCAGGAAGGCCGAGCCGCCCATGAGCATGAGCGTCAGCTTCATGGCCGAGTACTCCTTGCGGCCCGAACCCCACACGCCTATGAGCAGGTACATGGGGATGAGGGCGACCTCGTAGAACATGAACATCGTGAACAGGTCTATCGAGATGAAGAAGCCGAACACGCCCGTGCTGAGCAGAATCAGCCAGAGGAAGAAGGCCTTGGGCTGCTGGATGGTCCACGAAGCGAACGAACCGGCGAACACGATGATCGAGGAGAGGAGAATCATGGCGACTGATATGCCGTCGACGCCCACGGCCAGGTTGATGTGCAGAGGCGCGAACCATGTCCAGCTGCCGGTGAAGAGCATCGGGTCGGTGCAGCCGGCGGCACGGATGGCGAGATAGTCGACGAGCAGTTTTACGCTGAGTGCTATCAGGGCTGTGGAGCCTGCCACGGCCACGGCGCGTATCTGCTTGATGTCGCGGCAGAGGGCGAGCCCTGCGAGCATGAGCAGGGGTATCACCACAAACCAGATTAAAATATTGCTAAACATTCTTTACTACTATATTTGAACGTGGATGTGGATTGGTTTAAAGCATGCAGAGCATCGTGATGCCGCCGAGGGCGAGAGCGCCGAGCAGGTACCACCATACGTAGAGCTGTACCTGGCCGCTTTGCAGGGGCTTGATGGCCTGCGATGCCTTGTTGGTGACGATGGCGAGTGCATCCATGGTGCCGTCGATGATGTGGCGGTCGAACCATGATATCGGGCGGCATATGCCGTTGAATATGATGCGGTGGGTGATGAACATGTAGAGCTCGTCCCAGTAGAAGCGGTGGTGGGCCCATTTCCAGAGGGTGGGGAGGGCGGCCTGCATCTTGTCGGGCAGCGGGTTCTCCTTGCGGTACATCACGGTGGCGAGGGCTATGGCGGCCACGGCCACGCAGAGGCTGACGGAGGCAACGCTCCAGTCGAAGTGGGCCATGAAGTCGTAGGGTTCGCCGTTCCAGGTCACGAGCTTGCCGAAGGGGATGAATCCGGCCACGCAGCTGATGGCGGCGAGAATCACCAGCGGCAGCGTCATGGTCCAGGCCTGGTCGTGCGGAGCGTGATGGCCCTCATGCACCTTGTGCTCTTTCCACCAGAAGATGAGGTAGTAGAGGCGGAACATGTAGAAGGCGGTCAGGCCGGCCACGAGCGACATCCACACGTACACGAGGGTGCTGTTGCCGAGGCAGCTGCTCAGGATTTCGTCCTTGGAGAAGAAGCCCGAGAAGGGGATGATGCCCGCGATGGCGAGGCAGCCTATGAGGAATGTCCAGTGGGTCACGGGCATGAACTTGCGCAGGCCGTGCATGGCGGTGTAGTCGTTGCTGCCGATGGCGTGAATGATGGCGCCGGCGCAGAGGAAGAGCAGGGCCTTGAACATGGCGTGCGTGAACAGGTGGAACATGGAGGCCATGTAGCCGAGGCCTTCATGGAACTCGGGGCGTGCGACGCCGAGCGATACCATCATGAAGGCTATCTGCGAGATGGTGGAGAAAGCGAGGACGCGCTTGATGTCGATCTGCGCGCAGGCCACGACGGCGGCATAGAGGGCCGTCAGGGCGCCCACCCATACGACGATTTCGAGCGCCGTCGTCTCCATGAGGTACAGCGGGAAGAGACGGGCCACCAGGTAGACACCGGCCACGACCATGGTGGCGGCGTGGATGAGGGCCGAAACGGGTGTGGGGCCTTCCATGGCGTCGGGCAGCCAGATGTGCAGCGGAAGCATGGCCGATTTGCCCATGCCGCCCATGAAGATGAGCACCAGGGCCCACGTCATGACGGAGCCGCCGAGGAATACGGGAGTGGCGCTGCTCTGGAAGATGCTGCGCACGCCCTCGGCTGTGGTCTCGCTCACCTGGAACACTCCGGCCATGCCTTCGACGGGAGCCGAGGTCAGCTCGGTGAAGTTGAAGGTGCCGGTGTAGTAGCTCAGGATGAGGATGCCGACGAGGAAGCCCAGGTCGGCGAAGCGGGTGACGATGAATGCTTTCTTGGAAGCCGACACTGCCGTAGGCTTGGTGTAGTAGAAGCCGATGAGCAGGTAGGAGGAGGCGCCCACGAGCTCCCAGAAGATGTACATCTGGAAGATGTTGGTTGCCACTACCAGGCCGAGCATCGAGAAGCTGAAGAGCGACAGGAATGCGTAGAAGCGCTGGAATCCGTGCTCGTAGACGCCGTGGTGGTCGCGCATGTAGCCCATGCTGTAGAGGTGGACCATGAAGGAGATTGTGGTTATCACCACGAGCATCATGGCCGAGATGGGGTCGAGCAGGAATCCGAGGCGGATTACGAGATTGTCGGTGAATGCGAGCCACGTCTGGTTGAAGACGAGGGCCTGGAGGCGGTTGCCGGCGGCGTCGATGAAGTCGGGGCTGCCGCTGAAGAAGTAGACGTAGGCCGTGTAGTAGGCGAGCACGAGGGTAGTGCCCATGCCGAGGCAACCGAGTATGCCGGCGAGCTTATGGCTCATCTTGCAACCGGCGATGCCGAGCAGGAGGAACATCCCCAGCGGGATGGTCAGGATGAGTATGGGAAGTGTAGCGTCCATCGGCTTAATATTTCATTTTGTTAAGGTCGCGCACGTCGATGTTCTTGGCCATGCGGTAGAGATTGATGATGATGGCTATTGCGAGTGCAGTCTCTGCGGCGGCGATAGCGATGGCAAAAAGGGTGAAGAACATGCCTTCCATGGCCTGGGGCCAGAGATAGCGGTTGAACACTGCGAAGTTGATGTCGACGGCGTTCAGCATGAGTTCCAGCGAGATGAGGATGGCGATCATGTTGCGGCGGGTGATGAAACCGTAGACGCCGCAGCAGAACATAATCATCGCCGGAATCAGGAGCATAATGGCTTTGATGTCCATGACGGGTGTGGTTTTAACGTTTGCGGGCGATTACGACGCCACCGATTATACATGCGAGCAGCAGCACGCTTATCGCCTCGAAGGGCAGCAGATAGCCGCCGTCGCCGGTGCTCATCATTGCACTGCCCACCTGCTGCATGGTGGGAGTGTCGGCCACGGGCTTGGCCGCATACAGCGAGCAGCGGCTCACCAGCGAATAGCCGGCCACGGCGAGCATGGCGAGCGATGCCACGGCGCCGAGGAGCTTCGACTTGGAGCTGAGCAGCTCCGAGTTGTGGCCGGGACGGCTCGTGAGCAGGATGCTGAAGACGAACAGCACGACGATGCCGCCAGCATATACCGCAATCTGCACGGCACCCAGGAATTCATAGTCGAGCATGAAGTAGACGCATGCTGCGGCAAAGAGGGTGAAGAGCAGATATGTGGCTGCACGCAGAATCTTGCGTGAGGTGACGGCCAGTACGGAGAACACCACCATCGCAAGGGCGACGATGACGTAGAGAATGATACTTCCTACTGATTCCATATTGCAGAGTTATTGTTTTTCGGGTGTTGGAGCTTCGCCGGCTGCCTTTGCGGCTGCCTCGCGGGCGGCTTTGGCTGCGGCTGCCTTGGCTTTGGCGGCCTCTATCTTGGTCTGGCGCTCGGCCTCGGCTGCGGCTATCTGTTCGGGGGTGGGGGCCGGTTCCTCCTTCTCGGGGAGATAGTTGAGCTTCATTATGAGCTTGTCGCGCGTGTAGACGGCGGTCTCGAAGTCGTTGTTGAAGCGCAGTGCGCCGGTGGGGCAGGTGGTGGCGCAGAGCTGGCAGAAAGTGCAGCTGCCCAGGTCGTAGATGTAGCGGTCGAGTTTCTTCTTTTTGCCTGTGAGGGTGTCGACCATCTTGGACTCGATCTTGATGGTGCCGTTGGGGCAGTTGCGCTCGCAGGTGCCGCAGGCTATGCACTTGTGGTTGCCTTCGGCGTCGTAGATCAGTTCGAGCTGTGCGCGGAAGCGCGGTGCTGCCGGTCCGGGGTTGTCGGCTGTCTTGCGGTTGTCGGGATACTCCTCGGTGATTTTCGGGGTAATAAATTCCTTACCCGTGACCTGTAGGCCTTTCACGAGGCTTGCTATGCCCGTTCCTAAGGATGAAAAGTAATCTTTTACGCTACCCATTGAGTATGCTGTTGATTGGTTTTTATTTGTATGGTGCGGCTGCGGGAGGGGTCATTGTTCACGCACCTGGCCGCCGACGATGTCGAGCAGCTCGGTGGTGATGCCTTGCTGGCGCAGCTTGTTGTATTCGAGTTGGAGTTGTTCGAGGAGCTTGCGTGCGTTGTCGCTCGCGGCCTGCATGGCCATGACGCGCGCGGCCTGCTCGGATGCCCTGTTTTCGGCGAAGGCGTCGTGCAGCGATGCCAGCAGGTGCATGGGCAGGAGAGTGCGGAAGATGGTCTGCGGGTCGGGCTCGTAGATGTAGGGGCGGCCTGCGCGGTGTGCCTCGGGGGTGTCGGTGCCGCCGGTGAGGGTGACGGGGTCGACGGGCAGGAGCTGTTCGGCCACGGGGCGCTGGCGTCCGGCGCTGTGGTAGTGCATGTAGGCCATGTCGACGCGGTCGAGCTCGCCTGCGCAGAAGCGGGCGGAGATGCTGTCGAGGAGCTTGCGGACGGCGTCGCCGTCGCTCTTGCTGTCGACGCCCTCGGCCTGCGTGACGTCGGCCCGGCCGTCGGCGAAGATGCGGGCCACGGCTTTGTGCATCTTCGAGCCTACGGCGAGAATCTCCACCTCAAGGCCTTCGCCGGCTGCGGCGCGCAGGGCGTCGGCGTGCGCCTGGACGAACTTGGAGAGGTTGGCGTTGTAGGCTCCGCAGAGGCCGTCGTCGCTGCCGAAGGCTATGATGCAGATGCGTCGCAGCTCGCGGGTCTCGGTCAGCGGCGAGGTGAACTCGGCGTCGGAACTGAGCAGGTCGGCGATGATACCCCGGATGCCGCTGCGGAATGGCACGAGCCTGCGCAGAGCCTGTTCGGCCTTGCGCATCTTGGCGGAGGAGATCATCTTCATGGCTCCGGTGATTTTCTCCGTGGAGGCCACGGAGCCGATTCGTCCTTTGAGTTCTCTTAGTGTTGCCATTTGGTAGGGTTGAAGCCTGGGGTATTAAAGCTTATGAATTAGAATTGTCCTGCCACCTGCTCCGCGGCTTCCACGAGCGCGGCCGTAGCTTCGTCGGAGAGCTTGCCGGCACGGATGTCGTCGAGGGCGGAGGAGTATTTGGCGTGCATGAGCTGGAGGAACTGTTTCTCGAACTCGGCCACCTTTTCCAGAGGCACTTTCTCGAGCAGGCCGTTGACGCCGCAGTAGATTACGGCAACCTCGTCCTCGACGTTCATGGGATGGTACTGCGGCTGTATGAGCAGGCGCTCGTTCTTGCGTCCCTTGTCGATGACGCGTGCGGTCACGGGGTCGATGTCACCGCCGAACTTGGTGAAGGATTCCAGCTCGCGGAACTGTGCCTGGTCGATTTTCAGCGTGCCGGCCACCTTCTTCATGGACTTGATCTGCGCGTTGCCGCCCACACGGCTCACGGAGATGCCGACGTTGATGGCGGGGCGTATGCCGCGGTTGAAGAGGGCCGTCTCAAGGAAGATCTGGCCGTCGGTGATGGAGATGACGTTGGTGGGGATGTAGGCCGATACGTCGCCTGCCTGAGTCTCGATGATGGGGAGCGCCGTGAGCGAGCCGCCGCCCTTGACGATGGGGCGGAGCACCTCGGGGAGGTCGTTCATGCGTGAGGCCACTTCCTGGTTGTCGATGATCTTGGCGGCGCGTTCCAGCAGGCGCGAGTGCAGGTAGAATATGTCGCCGGGGTAAGCCTCGCGGCCCGAGGGGCGCTTGAGGATAAGCGAAATCTCGCGGTAGGCCACAGCCTGCTTGGAGAGGTCATCGTAGACGATGAGTGCATCGCGGCCGGTGTCGCGGATGAACTCGCCGATGGCTACGCCTGCGAAGGGGGCGAAGTAGCGCATGGTGGCCGACTCGGCGGCGGTGGCTGCGACAACTACGGTGTAGTCGAGGGCGCCGTTGCGGCGGAGGGTGTCGACAATGGCTGCCACGCTGGATGCCTTCTGGCCGATGGCTACGTAGATGCAGTAGACTGGTTTGCCGGCCTCGAAGTTCTGGCGCTGGTTGATGATGGTGTCGATGGCGATGGCCGTCTTGCCTATCTGGCGGTCGCCGATGATGAGCTCGCGCTGTCCGCGGCCTATGGGCACCATTGCGTCGATGGCCTTGAGACCCGTCTGCAGGGGTTGCTTCACGGGCTGGCGGTAGATGACGCCGGGAGCCTTGCGCTCCAGAGGCATGAGCATGCGGTCGCCGGCGATGGGTCCGCGTCCGTCGATTGGCTCGCCCAGCACGTTGATGACACGCCCGAAGAGACCTTCGCCGACGGGGATGGATGCGATCTCGCCGGTGCGTTTCACCTTCATTCCCTCGGAAACGGCGGTGATGTTGTTGAGCAGCACGACGCCGACGTTGCTTTCCTCGAGGTTGAGAGCCACGCCCTTGGTGCCGTTTTCAAATTCTACGAGCTCGTTGTAGCATACGCGGTCGAGACCGTAGACGTGTGCCACGCCGTCGCTCACCTCGAGGACAGTGCCCGTTTCTTCGAAGCTGACCTGCTGGTTGACGCTTTCGAGTTGTTGTTTGAGAACTTCGGAGATCTCGCTGGGATTAATCATTGTAGCTGGGGAGGTTGTTTTGTTTCAGAATGTCTAAGCCTTTGATAAGTTGAGGCGCATCTGTTCGAGACGGTTGAGCGCCGATGCGTCAAGTCGCTCGTTGGCGATGTCGATGGCGAAGCCTCCTATGAGCGCGGGGTCCACCTTCTCGGTGTACTCCATGGAGGCGTCGGGGCCTATGTGGCGCTGAACGAGTGCCTGCATGCGCTTGCTCTCGTCGGGCGTCAGCGGCGAGGCCGATGTGACGGCGATGGGGTAGATGGAGCGCCGGTCGCGGTAGTAGTCGACGTAGGCGCGCGCAATGTCGGGAGCCATGCCGCAGCGCCGGTTGCGGGCGAGCACCCGCAGCCAGTCGGCGAAAGTGGAGTCGTCGGCGGTGGCGCCTGCGGCGGTCTCGAGCAGGCGCCGCTTGTCGTCGTCGGCTATGTAGGGGTTGGCCAGTGTGCGTGCCAGCTGAGGCTCGCGCTGAGCTTCGGCTGCGAGGGTGCGCATGAGTGTGTACATGCGCTTGGCTTGGCTTCTTTGTTCGGCCACCTCGTACAGCGCTCTGGCGTATCGGCGTGGTATCAGACCTTCGTTCATTACCGTGGAGTTCAGTTGTTGCTTTCTATCTCGGTGAGGAGTTTGTCGACGAGCTGCCTCTGGGCCTTGTCCTGCGCCATGTTCTGCTGCATCACCTTGCCGGCGATGTCGAGAGCGATGGTGCCGATGTTGGCCCGGAGAGCCTGCTCGGCCTCTTTCTGCTGCTGGGCGATGGATGCCTTGGCGGCGTCCATGACTTTCTGGGCCTCGGCCTGCGCTGCGGAGCGTGCTTCCTCGATGATCTGCGCTTTCATGCGGTCGGCCTCGCGCAGCTCGTCGGCCTGGCGGCGCCGTGCCTCGCGCAGCATGTCGTCGGCCTCGCGCTGTGCGCCGTCGAGGCGTTCCTTGGCTTCCTGAGCGTACTCCACGCCTTTGTCGATAAGGTCTGCACGGCTGTCGACGCTTTTCAGGATGACGGGCCAGGCACACTTCCAAAGGATGAGGAAGAGGATGCCGAAGGCTATGAACATCCAGAAAATCAAGCCAAAATCAGGCGTGAACAGTTCCATTCGTGGCGTTGGGGGATAGAGAGATTAGACGAAAAGGGCAAGAACGCAGACGATGACACCGAAGAGGGCCACACCTTCGACGAGGGCGGCGATGACGATCATGTTGCTTCGGATGTCGCCGGCAGCTTCGGGCTGACGGGCGATGGCTTCCATGGCGGCTGCACCGATTTTGCCGATACCGATACCGGCGGCGATGGCGGCGATACCTGCGCCGAGAGTGGCGCCCAGAGCTGCGAGAGCTTCAACTGCTAAAAGACCGAACATAATTTTGGAGTTTTAATGGGTTTGATGTGTATTTTGTTTTTGTTTGTTTCATTTGCTTTCGGCCGGCTCGGGCTTGTGGTGGGGCTCCTCGTTGGCCAGGGATATGAATATGGTGCTTAGCATCGTGAACACGTAGGCCTGGATGAAGCTTACGAGTACGTCGATAAGCAGCATGAACACGCTGAATATCATGGAGACGGCCGTCGCCACTCCGCCTGCCACGGCGCTGACGGCCGCGAAGATGAAGATGAGCAGCGTGAGCACGAGCACGATCATGTGGCCGCCCATCATGTTGGCGAACAGACGCACCGTCAGGGCGGCCGGCTTCGTGAACATGCCGAAGACCTCGATCAGCGGCATGATGGGCAGCGGGAACTTGAGCCACAGGGGCACGTCGGGCCAGAATATGTCTTTCCAGTAGTGGCGGTTGCCGAAGATGTTGGTGACAAGGAAGGTGAGGAGCGCGAGCACCAGGGTGATGGCGATGTTGCCCGTGAGGTTGGCACCGCCGGGGAACACAACCATCAGGCCCATCAGGTTCATCGTGAAGATGAAGAAGAACACCGTCAGCAGATAAGGGGCGAAGCGCGCGGCGTTCTTGCCGAGCGTGCTCTTGATGACGGAGCCGTAGATGAAGTCGATTATGAGTTCCAGGAAGCCCAGACCCTTGCGGGGAGCCTTGTAGCCGTTGCGACGGTAGTAGCGCACGAGAGCCATGAGCATAGCCACGACCACGACTACCGAGATGAACAGCGCGCACACGTTCTTGGTGATGGAGATGTCGAAGGGACGCGATTCCTTGCCGTCGGCGCTGATTTCCACTATCTTGCCGCGGTACTCGCTGTCCTTGCCGCCGATGCGGAAGCTGACGTCGCCGTCGCGGTAGGTCTCGCCGCCGGTGATGCGGGCTGAGGAGAACACGTGCAGCCCGTCGCTGCCCCAGACGATGCAGGGCAGGGGAATGCGGTGGTGATGGTCGAAGGGCACTTCCCATCCGTAGCCGTCGCCCAGGTGCTCGAAGATGATTTCCTTGGGGTTGATGGCGCCGGACTCGTCGCCGCTGCCGGAGGCCGTTGCGGCCGGTACTGCGAGCGCGAGCAGGAATGCAAATATAGAGAGTAGTCGCTTCATGGTGTTCAGTAGACGCAGACGCTGATGATGTTGTTGTCGATATCGGCCACACCGCCGGGTATTTCGTGTTCCTGCTCGGTGTCGTCGGTCAGGCGGTAGCGCACCTGTCCCTTTGCCAGCAGGGCCACGAGGGATGCGTGGTTGCGGAGGACGGTGAATTCGCCCATCTGTCCGGGCAGGGTGGCCGCCTTCACTTCTCCCTCAAAGAGGACTGATTCTGCCGATATGATTTTCAGTGTCATAGTTCTGCGGGTTTAAACCTTATACTCTCACTTTACCTCGTCGAGGAGCTTGCGGCCCTTGGCGATGGCCTCGTCAATCGTGCCGACGTTGAGGAACGCCTGCTCGGGGTATTCGTCCATCTCGCCGTTGAGAATCATCTTGAAGCCGCGGATGGTCTCGCTCAGGGGCACCATGACGCCGGGAAGGCCGGTGAACTGCTCGGCCACGTGGAAGGGCTGCGACAGGAAGCGCTGCGCGCGGCGTGCGCGGGAAACGACGAGCTTGTCGTCGTCGGAGAGCTCGTCAACGCCGAGGATGGCGATGATGTCCTGGAGCTCGTTGTACTTCTGAAGCAGCTGCTTGACGGCCTGGGCCGTGTTGTAGTGGTCTTCGCCTATGATGTTGGGGTCGAGGATGCGGGATGTGGACTCCAGCGGGTCGACTGCGGGGTAGATGCCGAGTTCGGCGATCTTACGGCTGAGCACCGTGGTGGCGTCGAGGAAGCTGAAGGTAGTGGCCGGAGCCGGGTCGGTAAGGTCGTCGGCGGGCACGTAGATGGCCTGCACGGATGTGATGGAGCCGTTCTTGGTGGAGGTGATTCGCTCCTGGAGGGCGCCCATCTCGGAAGCCAGTGTGGGCTGATAGCCTACGGCCGAGGGCATGCGGCCGAGCAGGGCCGATACCTCGGAGCCTGCCTGGGTGAAGCGGAAGATGTTGTCGATGAACAGAAGCACGTCCTTGCCGCCAGCGCCCTGGTCGCGGAACTGCTCGGCGACGGTGAGGCCGCTGAGGGCCACACGCAGACGCGCGCCCGGCGGCTCGTTCATCTGGCCGAAGACGAGAGTGGCCTGGGATTCGCGGAGATGGTCCACGTCGACGTCGGCGAGGTCCCACTGTCCTTTCTCCATGCCTTCCTCGAATTTCTTGCCGTACTTGATGACGCCGCTTTCGATCATCTCGCGCAGCAGGTCGTTGCCCTCGCGTGTGCGCTCGCCCACGCCGGTGAACACCGAGAAACCGTCGTGGCCCTTGGCGATGTTGTTGATAAGCTCCATGATGAGCACGGTCTTGCCGACGCCTGCGCCGCCGAAGAGGCCGATCTTGCCGCCCTTGCTGTAGGGCTCGAGCAGGTCGATGACCTTGATGCCGGTGGTGAGGATTTCGGAACCGATGGTAAGGTCGTCAAACTCGGGAGCCGGCTGGTGTATGTCGCGCAGGTCGGTGCGTTTCAGGGGCGGAAGGTTGTCGATGGCGTCGCCGAGCACGTTGAGCAGGCGTCCTTTGATCTGGTCGCCTGTGGGGACTGCTATCGGGTGTCCGAGGCTGACGGCATCCATGCCGCGGCGCAGTCCGTCGGTACTTTCCATGGCAAGGCAGCGCACGGTGTTCTCGCCGATGTGCTGCTCCACCTCCAGGGTGATAAACGAGCCGTCCTGGCGTTCGATTTTCAGGGCTGTGTAGATGGGGGGCAGGTCGCCTTCCGGGCCATCGAACACCACATCGACCACTGGGCCGATGACTTGCGCGGTTTTACCGATGAGTTCGCTCATTTGGAGTCTTGTTATAGGGATTGTTTGTTTTGTCGGATATTAGAAATGCCAGCCCAGGACGATGATGCACACCATGAGGGCGAGGTTGAACAGGCCGATGGGGAGGAGGTATTTCCACTCCATGGCGAGCACCTGGTCGATGCGCAGGCGGGGGAAGGTCCACTTGAACCAGATGATGATGGCGCTGAGTGCGATAGCCTTGCCGAGGAACCAGATGACGCTGGGGATGTAGTCCATGATGTGGTTGAAGGCTTCCCATCCGGGGATGTGCAGAGGCATCCATCCGCCGAAGAAGAGGAGCGCGGCGACGCCGGAGACGATGAACAGGTTGAGGTACTCGGCGAGGTAGAAGAAGCCGAAGTGAATGCCGGAGTACTCGGTGTGGTAGCCGGCGGTGAGCTCGCTCTCAGCCTCGGGAAGGTCGAACGGGCCGCGGTTGGTCTCGGCGGTGCCTGCAATCATGTAGATGATGAAGGCGATGATGGCGGGGATGTGGCCCTTGAAGATGAACCAGCCGTCGTTCTGCGAGGCAACGATGTCGCCGACGCTCATGCTGCCTGCGAATGCCACCATGGTGATGATGCTCAGGCCGATGGAGAGCTCGTAGCTTACCATCTGCGCGCCGGAGCGCATGGCGCCGATGAGGGTGAACTTGTTGCTCGACGACCATCCTGCAAGGAGTATGCCGAGGACGCCGATGCTGGATACGGCCATCAGGAAGAATATGCCGATGTTGAAGTCGATGATCTGCAGTCCGTTGCCCCAGGGCAGCACGGCGAAAGCGAGCATGGAGGCCAGAATCACCAGGTAGGGAGCCAGGGCGAAGAGGAACTTATCGGTGTACTTGAGTGAGATAAGCTCCTTGATGAGGATTTTGAACATATCGGCGAAGCTCTGGAGCAGACCCCAGGGGCCGACGCGGTTGGGGCCGAGGCGGCACTGGACGAAGGCGCAGAGCTTGCGTTCGTAGTAGATGTAGAAGAGCGCCAGCAGGGAGTAGGCCAGAAGCAGGCCCACGCCTATGAGCACGCATTCCACCGTGACGGTGAGCCACGTGGGCATGAAGCCCGAGAGGAAGGAGTGGATGGCGTCTGTGATTACCGACAAATCGTACATAATGCGGTGTATCTTATTGGTTTGTTAGTTGTTGCGTGAGTATCAGCGATCCATGTCGGGAACGATGTAGTCCATCGAGCCACCGATGGTGATGAGGTCGGCAATCTTCTCGCCGCGGCAGAGGTGGTCGACCACGCCGGCAGCGGGCATGGAGGGCGTTGCGAACTTGAGGCGCGCGGGCTTGGTGCCGCCGTCGCTCTCGAGATGCATGCCGAAGACGCCGCGGCAGCCTTCGACGAGCTGGAACCACTGTCCGACGGGCAGCTTGAAGAGCTTGGGCACCTTGACGAGGTATTCGCCTTCGGGGATGTTGTCGACGAGCTGTTCCAGAATTTTTGCACTTTCGCGGATTTCGTCGAGACGTACCTTGAAGCGTGCCATGGAGTCGCCCTCGGTGCGGATGACTTCGTTGAAGTCGAGTTCGGGATAGATGCTGTAGGGGCGCCATTTGCGGATGTCGCAGGCCCAGCCGGACGCGCGGCCGTTGGGGCCGGTGACGCCGTAGCTGATGGCGTCCTCGCGCGAGAGCACGCCTACGCCTTCCATGCGGTTGCGGGCGATGACGTTGCCGACGAACACTTTCTCGTATTCTCGGAGGTTGGCGGGTATCACCTTGAGCAGCTCCTTGACGTCGTGCTGGAAATTGCTGTCGAGGTCCTGCATGACGCCGCCGATGCAGTCGTAGTTGAACGTCATGCGGGCGCCGCATGTGCGCTCCATGATGTCGAGAATCTGCTCACGCACGCGGAGCGTGTAGAAGAGCATCGAGGTGGCGCCGAGGTCCATGCAGAAGGTGCCCATGAAGAGGCAGTGGGAGGCTATGCGCGAGAGTTCGTCCATCATGACGCGGATGACCTGCGCGCGGCGCGAGATTTCAATGCCGGCGGCGCGCTCGTAGAGGAGGCAGAGGCCGTGGTGGTAGTTCTGGGCCGAGAAGTAGTCCATTCGGTCGAGATAGTGGAGCGTCTGGGGGTAGCCCTGCTGCTCGCACAGTTTCTCGATGCCTCGGTGGATGTAGCCCATGTAGACGTCGATCTTCTTGATTTTCTCGCCATCGACGGCCGTGCGGAAGCGGAGCACGCCGTGGGTGGCGGGGTGCTGGGGACCGATGTTGACAACGAAGTCGTCGGGCCCGAACACCTGCACCTGTGTCTTCTCAACAGTGCCGTCGGGCTTCTCTACCCAGCTGTCGGTGAAGTCGCTCTGTCGCTCGTTGTCGACGGGAACGGGGTTGGCCTCGGGCGAGCAGTCATAGTCTTTGCGCAGCGGGTATCCCTGCCAGTCGATGCTGAGGAAGAGACGGCGCATGTCGGGGTTGCCGATGAATATGATGCCGTAGAAGTCGTAGACTTCGCGCTCGTAGAGCCCTGCGTTCTTCCAGAGGTCGCTCACGCTGTGGAGCATGGGCTTCTCGCGGCCGCCGGTGGCGAGTACTGTCACGCCGAGGTTGGTGTTGAGCGAGGTCGACATCAGGTAGTAGACGCAGCCCATGGAGTCGGTGTGGTCGAAACCGGCGATGGTAACGAGGTAGTCCATAGCCAGGTCGCTGTTGTCGCGGAGAGCCTTAGCCAGCTCATGCCAGTGTGCGTCGTCGACGCTTATCATGGGGGCGCCGTCAACCTCGGCCACGGAAGCCGTGGGGCATATTTTGGCAATAGTTTCTTGAAGGGTTGCCATATATATTATATATGTATATGTTGACAGATTTGACGCGTTCAGGCCTGCTTGCCGTCGGCCTCGACGGGATTGGTGTTGAAGTCGGCTTTGTCGTCGATGCCTTCTACGGGATGCTCGCGCAGGAAGTCCTGCTGCTTCTGCTTGCGGTTGACGTCGCCGAAGAAGTGTTCTACCTTGACTTTGCGCGAGAGCTGCATGATGCTGTAGATCATGGCCTCGGGGCGCGGGGGGCAGCCGGGGAGGTAGACGTCGACGGGGATGATCTGGTCGACGCCGCGCACCACGTGGTAGCTGTTGCGGAAGGGACCGCCGCTGATGGCGCAGGCGCCGCAGGCTATGACGTACTTAGGCTCGGCCATCTGGTCGTAGAGGCGTCGCAGCACAGGCGCCATGCGGTGGACGATGGTGCCGGCCACCATGATGAAGTCGGCCTGACGTGGCGAGGAACGGGCGACTTCCCATCCGAAGCGTGCCATGTCGTAGCGTGCGGCGCCGAGGCTTACGAACTCGATGCCGCAGCAGCTGGTGGCAAAAGTGAGGGGCCACAGCGAGTTGGACCGGCCCCAGTTGATGAGCTTGTCGAGAGAGCCCACGATGACGTTGGTGCCGTTCTCCTGGAGCTTCTTGACGAGCGATTCGATATATTCGTTGTCCTTGAATGCCTCGTAGGGCATGCCCTGTGCTGTTACTTCCATTCCAAAGCTCCTTTCCGCCAGGCATAAACAAGGCCCAGCACTAAAACGCCAAAGAACACTGCGATGCTGAGGAGGCCTCCGAGGCCCATCTCACGGACGCGGACGGCCCAGGGGAAGAGGAATACCGTCTCGACATCGAACATCAGAAACAGAATGGCAAACAGGTAGTAGCCCACTTTGAACTGGGCCATGCTCTCGCCGCGTGTGGGGATGCCGCATTCGTAGGCTTCGCCTTTCTGCGGATTGAACGATTTCGGCGAAATCAGGCCGGCGAGCCATAGGGCGAGCGCCACCAGGCCGATGCCCGTGAGGGCTGCCGTGATGGCCAGAAGCCCGTTGTTGGAAATTCCGAAAATGTCTAAAGCGATCATATCGTAGTTGATGGTTTATTTACTCTCTCGTGCCTCCATACCGATGTGACAGCAGAAATGCTTCGGGGCTATTCTGCTGTAACACAGAGATTATATATCTTTGCCACTGTGCTTCCACGGTGTTGAGGCTTTTGTCGGGGTGACAGGATTCGAACCTGCGACCACCTGGTCCCAAACCAGGTGCGCTACCGGACTGCGCTACGCCCCGCTGCTAAATAGCGATGCGAATTTACAAAAATTTTCGCACTCCAACAAAAAAAGCTAATTTTGTAGGAGAAAAAAGCCATTTTTGCCGACGATTCTGCGGCTTGGTATGTTTTATATCATATGAACTGAATTTGGATTGTATCTATATGAAAAAACTGATTTTTTATGCCGTGGGTGCGGCATTGCTTGCCGCAGGCGCAGCATCGTGCGGACATGGAGCCGACGACCGCCGCGTAGAGTTCCGCGTGGCCGAGCACGGCAGTTCGTTCCGTCTGCTCAACTCGGCTGCGGAGTTCGGCAGCGACGAGGACATGATATTTGCCGATTCCGTGAATCTGGTGATTCCTACGCGTGTGTTCGGCGCCGACATCAACCCGCTGCTCGACAGCATCATGAGCCTTGCGTTCGACTCGGTGGGCGCTGATTTCGACACCGTGATGCGCGACCATCTGCTCTCCACTGCCTCCGGCATAGGCTATGCCGTGGAGCCGGTGGACACTACGGCCGCCGACGGCTTCAACGTAGTTACGGGCACCGTCGTGAACCTCAGCCCGGAGCTTCTGGTCTATTGCGTGACAACCTCGGAGTATCCGCCGGCCGCCGCGCACGGCATGACTACGAGCTATTATATTAATTATGATATGGCTTCGGGCCGGGTGCTGACACTGCGCGAGATTTTCGACAACAAGCGCCTGAACGACCTCGCCGCCGCCATACAGACACAGGCCGACGCCCTGGAGCAGATCATCGGCCCCACGGGTATTACGGAGCTGCCTTCGCACGACAACTTCATGCTTGCGCCGTCGGGAGAGATAGTGTTCGTCTATCAGCCCTACGAGGCGGCAAGTTTCGCGCAGGGTGCCATCAGGGTGTCGTTCTATCCCTATGAACTCGTGGACTACATGACGCCTTTCGGCAAGAAATATTTCCGCCTCGCCGACTTCGACAACGGGTCGGGACAGGTGAACGGATAATATTCTTAACACTTTTTAACGCCGCCGGCTGCAATTTTGCGTGGCCGGCGGCGTCTAATTGGTAAAAACAATACATCATTTATAAACATCACATGAAAAAAGTAATCAAGAGCGTATTGCTGATGCTGGCTGTGGCTTTCGCAGGCGGCACAGTGTCGGCCCAGATGCCGGAGCTCCCGCAGATTCCCGTCGACACGGCCGTAATCACAGGCCGCCTCGACAACGGACTCACCTACTACATCCGCCACAACGAGACCCCGAAAGGTCAGGCCGACTTCTATATCGCGCAGAAGGTCGGCTCGGTGCTGGAAGAAGAAAACCAGCGCGGCCTCGCGCACTTCCTGGAGCACATGTGCTTCAACGGCACCAAGAACTTCCCCGGCAACAATGTCGTAGACTGGCTTGAGAGCGTGGGCGTGAAATTCGGCTACAACCTGAATGCCTATACCGGTGTGGACGAGACCGTCTACAACATCTCCAGCGTGCCCACCGCCCGCGAGAGCGTGCAGGACAGCTGTCTGCTCATCCTCCACGACTGGGCCAACGACCTGCTGCTCGACCCCGAGGAAATCAACAAGGAGCGCGGCGTGATCCACGAGGAGTGGCGCCGCAGCATGCAGGGCAGCATGCGCATCATCGAGAACATCATGCCCGTGATGTATCCCGATTCGCGCTACGGCCACCGTCTGCCCATCGGCACGATGGAGGTTGTGGACAACTTTGAGCCGCAGGTGCTCCGCGACTACTATCACAAATGGTACCGCCCCGACCAGCAGGGTATCATCGTGGTCGGCGACATCAATCCCGCCCGCATCGAGGCCAAAATCAAGGAACTCTTCGGCGGCATCAAGATGCCTGAGAACGCAGCCGAGCGCGTGTACTTCGACGTGCCCGACAACGAGGGTACCATCTATGCCATCGGCAAGGACAAGGAGATGCCTGCCGCCGCTTTCATGATGTTCTTCAAGAGCGACAAGATGCCCCGCGAGATGCGCAACACGCCCCTGTACTACCAGATGAAGTACATCACCGACATTGTCACCGACATGCTCGGCACACGCCTCGACGATGCCTCCAACAAGCCTGACGCCGACTTCGCCGGCGCCAGCATCTACTACGACGACTTCTTCCTTGCCAAGACCAAGGATGCCCTCTCCATCGAGGGCCGCCCGAAAGGCAACGACCTTCTGCCCGCCATCGAAGAGGTGTACCGCGAACTGCTCCGCGCACAGCGCGGAGGCTTCACTCCCGGCGAATATGACCGCGCCAAGGCCGAGTATCTCTCGCGTCTGGAGAAGAAGTACAACAACCGCAACAAGACCGAGAACGACACCTACAGCCATGAAATCGTGCGCAGCTTCATCGACGGCACACCGCTGGCCGGCATCGAGGCCGACTATCAGGTGTACACGCAGCTGGCAAACATGATTCCCGTAGAGGCCATCAACCAGATGCTTCCGGAGCTTATCACGGCCAATAACCGCGTGTTCGCAGCGCTGCTGCCCGACAATGATACCTTCCGCGTTCCCACTGAGGAAGAAGTAGCCGCCGTTATCGCCAAGGTTGATGCCGAGGAAATCGAGCCCTACCGCGACGAGATGAAGAGCGAGCCCCTCATTCCTTCTCTGCCCGCACCCGGCAAAATCACCGCCACCCGCACTCTGGAGCAGTGGGGAGCCACCGAGTTTACCCTCAGCAACGGCGTCAAGGTGATTGTCAAGCCCACCGAGTTCAACGACAACGAGATTATCTTCTCGGCAGTGGCCCGCGGCGGATTCAATACGCTTGACCCCGCCAATGCCGCCAGTGTCAAGTTCATGCCCTACGCCATCAGCAACTACGGCCTCGGCACCTACAACAACAGCGACATGAAGAAGTATCTTCAGGGCCGTCAGGTGAAGGTGGCACCCGAAGTCAGCGAATACTACCGCAGCATCGAGGGCTCAAGCACCGTCAAGGACCTGCCCGTGATGATGGAGATGATCTACATGACCTTCAAGGACTACAACATCACTCCCGACGACTTCAGCGCCATCCAGGGCAACCTCATAGGCATCCTCGGCAACCAGGAAGCGCAGCCGCAGTATATCTTCGCCAAGCGCGCCACCGCCGCCACCTATGCATCGCCCCTGGTGCAGGTACTCGGCACCGACGACATCCGCAACGCCAAGCGTGAGGTGATCCTCGACATTCTCCACGGCTTCACTGCCAACGCCGCCGACTACACCTTCGTCTTCACCGGCAGCATCAACCTCGAGCAGTTCAAGCCCATGCTCGAGCAGTATATCGCCACTCTGCCCGCCGACGCCGCTACTGCCAACACCGCCATCCCGGCCGTGAATCCCGCGCTCGAACCCACAAAGGGCAACGCTACCGACGAAAGCACCACGGTCATGGAGACACCTCAGCCCTGGATCATGGTGGCTGTAAGCGGCCATGAGGACTTCACGCCCCGCAACCGCATGCTCACCCGCATTGCCTCGCAGATTCTGAGCAACCGTCTCCTCAAGAAGGTGCGCGAGGAAATGGGCGCCACCTACAGCATCGGCGCTTACGGCCAGATGGCACGTGTGGCCGACGAGAACGTGTTCATGCAGATTCCTTTCCCCACCAAGCCCGAAGTCAGGGATGAGGTGCTGACCGTAGTGTCCGACATCGTCCGCGGCATGAGCGAGAATGTGGCCGACGACGAGCTCAACCCCATCAAGGAGTTCATGCTCAAGGACGCCTTGGAGGGCCGTGAGAAAAACGACACCTGGAGTGGTGCCATCACCGGCAGCCTCATAAACGGTGTCGACACATTCAACGGTATCGACGAGGTAATCAAGGCTGTCACCACCGACGACGTCAAGGCCTTTATGAAGAACCTGCTCGACCAGAACAATTACCGTGTAGTCATCCTCGACCCCGCGAAGTAATCTCCCCCGCAAGAAGCTAAAAAAGCCGCCCGGCATCCTGCTGATGGATGCCGGGCGGCTTTTTTTGAATATATTGCTAAACTTTTTTTCTGAGTCTTTCATAAAAAAAGTACCCGAAACCAAGCCGAAACCGAGAAACAGGAGATTGGATTGGAGATTTAGGTACTTTCTTTGCAAAATCAGAATTAAGTTGTAAATTTGTATCCTAACCGAATCATATCTTTTATATATCATGGAAAATCACCCCGACTCAAGAGTTAAAAAGAATCCTACATTCGGATTCAACGACACCACATGGTTTTTTGTGGTCGCCGCTTTTATTTTGGCAGCAATTCCATTCATTTTCCCTGTTTCTCACAGCAGGCATATGTATTTCCTGCTTGGAAATGCAGAAAAAAGCGCCACACCCATCCTTATCACATTTCCTTTGATGGGTCTGTTGGCAGGCTGCTTTTACGCAAAAGTCTGGCGTTTGGTGATATGTGCAATACCGGTTATTGTATCGTTTGGATTCTGCTTTTTCGTCGAAGGAGCATCCGACGTAACGCCTTATTGGGGCGCAATATTCCTCCTTGCCGGAATCGCGGCTTTACTATTTGCAGCTGCAAGTCCGGAAAAACTCGCGAAATATCCTAATCCGGTGCTCGACCCTCAAGCCCGCAAAATTTGGATTTACGTCGGACTTGCCGTTGCCGCCATCTTGTTTTTTAACCTTTGCGATGTCACCGTATTAAGAAGAAGTGCGTCTCCTGCGTCGGGAAGCCATTGGATAGATATGGCGATTTTTTCCAAGGGGGGAGAAGGGTGGTATCTGGTAATACTTCCGATAATAGTAACAGTTGCAGCAGTTTGCTCATTCTTTAAGAATAAAAAGGTGAACCTCGTAATGTGTCTGCTGATGTATGTTCCGCCCTTAATGTTGGCTGCGGATATTGACAAACGGATATCTCTCAGCACCGGATTTTACTTATACATACTGTGTACGACAGCCATGACTATAATGACAATCATCGAACTAAACCCAAAAGCAACCTCCATCCTCTCCACCTCCGACAAATAACCTTTTAGCTAAAGGCACATTGGCATCAGTGTGTCTTTAACCTCATCACACACTTCCAAATCTCAGGAATTCGAGATTTGGAAGTGTGTGGTTATTTAAGAGAGTCCCTCGTCGGGATTCGCACAGCACTGTGCTTATCAAAATTATTATTGTCCGGTAAAACGGTATAAGATAAATATATTAAATATATTAGGTATTGTGACTGTATTTAAGTGATACGGGGTTATTGTGCATGGTATGCTGAAAGAGCTTATTTGTGTGATTAAGTGTCTGAAAATAAATTGCTTAGATACTTGTTATATCAAATATTATTCGTACCTTTGTAGTGTAAGGAATGGCCAAACGGATCGCCTTACAATAGGACATTGAAAAGAAAACCCCGAGCCGTTGCAGCGGTCGGAGTTTCAAAGGTTGAAAGGTGATGCAGCAAGCCTCCAATCTTTGTTAATTGAAATAGCTGCGAAGCCTTTCCATCTTATGAGAATTGGCGGGTAAAATCCGGTTAGCCGCGGATTTAGGCGCACAGCGCCGTATCCGCGGTAGGTTCAGTAAAGTGCATCAACCCGCCGGATGGCGGGTTGCACGACTTGCGGCCGCGCACCCTTCTGAAAATCTGATAATAAACCTGGACGTTGTGCAACCCGCCATCCGGCGGGTTGATGCGTTTTTGCGGCGTTACCAGTGGTATGTCGCTCCCTATGGTCGCTCCTTAACCACCGGCTAACCGGATTCAACCCGCGACGAGCGCGGGTTGTTCCCGTTTTATCGGACAGTAATAATTGTATTCAGTACAATGATTTTATTGAATAAAATCGCTAAAAATACTTTTACCCGAATACGGCACGGAAGGCTTCTTCGACTTTTGCCACTTCGTGGATGTTGATGCCGGCACGGTCGCGGTCGAAGCCTTTGAGGTTGCCTGCGGGCACGAGGATGTCGGTCATGCCGAGCTTGGCGGCCTCGCCGATGCGCTGTTCTATGCGCGTGACGGGGCGTATCTCGCCCGTCAGTCCTACTTCGCCTGTCATGCACCAGCCTTTGGGGATGGCCATGTCGACGTTGCTGGAGAGTATGGCGCAGATGACGCCGAGGTCGAGCGCGGGGTCGTTGACGCGCAGGCCGCCGGCGATGTTGAGGAATACGTCTTTCTGCGCGAGCTTGAAGCCCACCCGCTTCTCAAGCACGGCGAGCAGCATGTTCATGCGTTTGGAGTCGAAGCCGGTGACGGAACGCTGGGCTGTGCCGTAGGCGGCGGTGCTTACGAGCGCCTGCACTTCGATAAGGAAAGGGCGGGCGCCGTCGACGGTGACGCCTATCGCCACGCCGCTTAGGGATTCGGCGCTGTGGCTCAGGAGCATTTCGGAGGGATTGGTGACCTCGCGCAGGCCGCTGCGCGCCATCTCGTAGATGCCCAGCTCGGAGGTGCTTCCGAAGCGGTTCTTGATGGGGCGCAGGATGCGGTACATGTACTGGCTGTCGCCCTCGAACTGGAGCACGGCGTCGACGATGTGTTCCAGCACCTTGGGGCCGGCGAGAGTGCCGTCTTTGGTGATGTGGCCTATCATCAGCACCGGCACATTGCTTTCCTTGGCATATTTGAGCAGCCGTGCGGCGCATTCGCGCACCTGACCCACGCTGCCGGCCGCCGAGTCGAGCGCGTCAGAGGCGATGGTCTGGATGGAGTCTACCACGAGAATCGAGGGCTGCACGGCGTCGATGTGGTCCATGATGTTCTCGAGGGATGTCTCGCAGACGATGAACACGTTGTCGGAGCCGCGGCCTATGCGGTCGGCGCGCAGTTTAAGCTGCGTGGCGCTTTCCTCGCCGCTGACGTAGAGTATGGTGCGCGACTTGATGGCGAGCAGGTTCTGAAGCACGAGCGTGCTCTTGCCTATGCCGGGTTCACCGCCGATAAGTACCAGCGAGCCGTTGACGAGGCCACCGCCCAGCACACGGTTGAGTTCCTTGCTGGGCATTAGGATGCGGGGCTCGTTGAGGGCCTCGATGTCGTTTACTGCCACCGCCTGCGCGGGCCTGGCGCGTCGTGTGGAGGATTTGGAGGCAGCCGGAGCCGCAGCTACGCGTTCCTCCACCATTGTGTTCCATGCTCCGCAGGCCGGGCAGCGTCCCTGCCATTTGGGCGATTCTGCTCCGCACTGGCTGCAGAACCATGCGGTCTTGACTGTTTTCTTTGCCATAGGTATTAGCGGGTAAAGCGTGCGGCGCGCATCTGAGCCATTGCGATGGCGGCGGCTACGCCTACGTTGAGGCTCTCCGATGTGGGGCGCCCGGGGGGATAGCTGGGGATGGTGATCCGACGTGTTACGCATGCGGCCGTATCCTCGGAGATGCCGCGCCCTTCGTTGCCGAGCACGAGTACGCCACCGCCGTCAAGGCCTGGGGCGGTGTAGATGTTCTCGCCGTTTAGGAAGGTGCCGAATACGGGGAGACCTTGCGGCAGGGATCGCAGCGCGGCAGGAAGATCGCAGTAATGCACACGCACGCGGGAGATGGCTCCCATGGTGGCCTGAATGGCCTTGGCGCTGAAGATGTCGGCGGTGTCGTGCGAGGCGAGGATGGTGTCTACGCCCATCCAGTCGGCGGCGCGCACTATTGTGCCGAGGTTGCCGGGGTCCTGCACGCAGTCGAGTGCCAGCGTGATGTCGTCGGGGCGGATGACGGGCGCCACGGTCTCGGGTATATTGTAGACCGCTATCACGGGCGGCGGCGTTGACAGGGTCGACATGCGCTCCATGTCGGGATGTCGGGCTATGGCGATTGCGTCGTGTGGAGCTGTATCGGGATGTTCTTCGAGCCATGCGGCCGTGGCGACGAGGCAATGCAGGCGGAACGCACCGAGGGTGTCGAGCACGCATTTGGTGCCCTCGGCGGCAAAGAGTCCCGCCTCGCGCCTGTGGCGCGCCGAGGCGAGCGACGCTATGGTCTTGCGCAGCGAAGCCGTCAGTTCCATCAGTGCTGATAGAGATAGCGCTTGATAGAGCGCTTGGGCGTTTTCTCGAACTCCTCGTGCATCATGCGCATGCGGCTGACGCGGCTGTAGGCCGGCAGCTCGTCGTTGAGCTGCTCGATGTTGCGGTTCATCTGCTGCTCTATCTGCTTGTCGTCGAGGCCTGCCTTATGAGCCGTGTCGAAGTCGGGGTATATGAGAGCCACGAGCTTGTTGTCGTCGTCGACTACGAGGCTTTCGGCCACGTATAGCATGCTGTTGAGCTTCTGCTCTATCTCCTCGGGGTAGATGTTCTGTCCGCTGGGGCCGAGAATCATGCTTTTGTCGCGTCCGCGTATGGTGAGGTATCCGTCCCCGTCCATGCTGCATATGTCGCCGGTGTTGAGCCATCCGTCCTTGTCGAGGGCCTGGGCTGTGGCCTCGGGATTCTTGTAGTAGCCTTTCATGACGTTGGCTCCGCGCACGTACAGCACTCCGGGCTTGTGGGCCGGGTCGGGCGAGTCGATGCGTGCCTCCATGCGTGCGGCGAGCCGGCCACACGAGCCGGGACGCTGCTTGTCCCATGGGCTGTAGGTTATGAGTGGCGCGCATTCGGTCATGCCGTATCCCACGGTGAAGGGGAAGCGTATGCGTCGCAGGAATGCCTCTACGTCGGCATTCAGTGGCGCGCCTCCTATTATCATCTCATGCAGGTTGCCGCCGAAGGTAGTCATGAGGCGTTCCTTGATTTTGTCGAGCAGATGGTCGTCGACAAGCGGGATGTGCATCAGTATCTTCATCAGCGGCTTGTCGAGCAGAGGGAAGACGCGCGTGCGGATTATTTTGTCGAGAATCAGCGGCACGGTGATGATGAGCTTCGGGTGGACGGTTGCGAAAGCGTCCATGATGATCTTCGGCGATGGGGTGCGCGTGAGGAAGTAGATGTGGCAGCCCTTGACGAAGGTGTGTATCATCTCGAACACGAGACCGTACATGTGGGCCAGCGGCAGCATGCACACCATGCCGTCGCCGGGCTTCAGGAAGGTGAGGTCGTCGATGGCGTAACGGATGTTGCTCCAGAGGTTGCCGTAGGTGAGCATGACGCCTTTGCTGAAGCCTGTGGAGCCGCTGGTGTAGTTGATGAGCGCGAGGGTGTCGTGCGTGAACACGGGGTAGTCCACGTCGGCTGCAGTGAAGCGGTCGGGCCATCGTTGGCCGAAGAGCTCGTTGAGGTGGGCGCGGGCCTCGGTCAGGCGCCGGTCGCGGGAGAACAGCAGCGAGTAGTCGGCAATGAGCAGCGCACCCGTCAGCATGGGCATGGAATCCGGATCGAGATTTTCCCAGATGGCTTCGTCTACAAAAAAGAGCTTGGCCTCGCTATGCGTGACGAGATGGTGGATGTTGTCGCTCTTGAAGTCGTGGAGGATGGGCACGGCCACGGCGCCGTAGGTGAGGCATGCGAGGGCCGCTATGGCCCACTGTGCGGAGTTGCGGCCGCAGAGGGCAACTTTGTCGCCCGGTTCGATGCCTATATGCTTGAAGAGTATGTGCAGTTTTTCAATCTTGCGGGCTACATCGCGGTACTGGAACGAGACTCCGTGGAAGTCGGTGAGGGCGAGTTCTTCCCAGTTGTCGCGGATGGCGTCGCGGATGTATTCGTTGAGATGGTCGTATTTTTCCATTGGATTCGGTAGTGGTTTGACCTATTTGTACGCAAAGTTAATCAGAATTTGCTTTTCTATCAATTATTAACAGATAAAAAGTGCTGATTGTTGAAAATACGGCACATGCGTCGGCTGAAAACGGCTGCGGGCGCCTCTGCGATTCAGAGGCGCCCGCAGTGTGATGCCGGACGGTTTTTACTTGATGCCGAGCTTGGCTTTCACGGCGTTGGTGACGTCGGTGACGTCGCTACCGGTGTAGAGCAGAAGGGCTTCTTCATGCGGGAAGATGAAGGTGTAGTTGCCTTCCTGGCCCACAGCCTTGACGGCCTCGTTGATTTTCTGCTGGATGGGAGCCATTAGCTGTTCCTGAAGGCGTGCGAGGTCCTGGCTTGCGGTGTTGCGGAACTGCTGCACCTTCTGGTCGCGCTCCTGAAGCTCGTTGAGGCGGCGCTCCTTGATTGCGTCGGGAGTGGCGGGGTCTTTCTGGAGGTTCTGGTACTCGGTGAAGAGCTTGTCCACTTCCTCGCGGAGCTTGGCGAACTCGTCTTCGTATTTCTTGGAAGCTTCGGTCATCTGGGTCTGTGCGGTAGTCGTCTCAGGCATTGCCTGGAATACGGTTTCGATGTTGACTACGCCGAATTTCTGTGCGAAAGCAGAGAAGGGAAGCGCCACGATAGCGGCGAGAATGAGTTTCTTGATCATTTCTTGTATTTAGGTTTGATTGTTTCTGAGATTAAGCTGTTCTGGTTATGCAGGGGCAAAGATAAGGAATTTATTTGGAATAACCTAAACGGGCCAGCACTTCGTTGCTGATGTCGATGCGCGGCGAGGCGAACACGATGTCGCTGGACGATGCGCGGTCGAACACGGCCTGATAGCCACGTTCCTCGCTCACTTTCTTGACGGCGTTGTACACATCGTCCTGTATGGGCTTGAGGAGGGTCTGGCGCTTCTGGTAGAGTTCGCCTTCCGGTCCGAAGTATTTGAAGCGGAGCTCGGTGGCGGCCTTTTCCTTTGCTACGATTTCTTCTTCGCGTTTCTTCACCTGCTCAGGGGTGAGGAACACCTTGTCCGAGAGGTAGCTCTGGTACATGGCCTCAGCTTCCTTGCCGGCCTGCTCCACTTCGCGCTGCCAGCGCTGCGAGAGCTGGTTGAGCTGTTCATTTGCCATTTCGTACTGGGGCACGTTCTGGAGGATGTAGTCCATGTCGACCATGGCGAACTTCTGAGCGCCGGCGGCGAATGTGGCGGCCAGTGCTATTGCGAGGGTGAGGATGAGTTTCTTCATTTCTTCTTTTGTTTTAGGCGTGTTTAAACAGCATTTTATGTTTAGACGCTTTGGAGTACAAAAAGTTTAGAATTCCTGTCCGAGAATGAAGTGGAAGTGGCTGCCGCCCTTCTCGCCGTTCACGCGGTCGAAACCGTAGGCCCAGTCGATACCCATCATGCCGACCATGGGCAGATAGATGCGTGCGCCGACGCCGGCCGAGCGCTTCATGTCGAAGGGATTGAATTTCTTGACCGATGTCCACGCATTACCGCCTTCCACGAAGGCCAGGGCATAGATGGTGGTGGATGTCTGGAGCATCAGCGGGAAGTGCAGCTCCAGGCCCAGACGGCTGTAGGCGTAGCCCTCGCGGCTCCAGGGGGTCAGCTGGCCGTTGTCGTAGCCTCGCAGGGCGATGGTCTCGGTTGCGTAGGTATAGGAGCCGCTCATGCCGTCACCGCCGACGTAGAATGTCTCGAAAGGCGATTTCAGATACTTGTTGTAGCTGCCGAGCAGACCGAAGTCGGCACGGGTCATGAGCACGGGCGTGTAGGTGCCGTTGGCGTTGCACAGCGGCGTGTAGGTACGGCTCTTGAAGCGCAGCTTCCAGTATTCAATCCAGTGATAGAGCTCTTTCTTGGCTTCGGGGGTCTGTTCCTCGGCGAGCTTCTTCCAGTTCTTTTTGCCGAAGAGCGAGGCCGGGGGAGTGAGCTGGAGATTGAGCGAGAAGCTGGAACCGCTGCGGGTGTACAGAGGATTGTCGATGGAGTTGCGTGCCAGCGTCAGGCCCAGGACAATGGCGTTGGAGGTGCCGTTGTTCATGTAGTAGAGGTAGTCCCAGTTCTTGAGGTAGTACCAGTTGTAGCCGAGCTCGGCGGTGAAGGTGAAGTAGTCGTCGGGCCACTTGAGGCGTTTGCCGAAGCCTACGTTGAAGCTTGCCATCTGCAGCACCTTGTTGGGGTCGTAGCTGTTCTGATAGCTGTTCTGGTAGTAGTCGTTGTAGTAGTTGTTGCCGTAACCACCGTAGCCATAGCCGTAACCACCGTAGCCTAAGCCGTAGTTGTAGGCCGAGCTGCCCCAGGTGTTGTTGTAGTAGGCGGAGTTGACGCCGGTCTGGCGGCTGTAGAATGCCGAGATGCTGAGCGAGTTGGGGCGCTTGCCGCCGAACCAGGGGTCAAGGAAGCTTACGCTGTAGGCCTGGTAGTAGCGGGCGTTGGTCTGGGCGCTGATAGTGAACGTCTGTCCTTCGCCCTGCGGGATGATGCCTCGGTAGGTGCTGGGATAGAACAGGTTCTTGATGCTGAAGTTGGTGAACTTGAGCGAGAGCTTGCCTATGATGCCGGTCTGTCCCCAGCCGAGCGAGAATTCAATCTGGTCGTTGGCCTTGCTCTCGAGGTTGAAGAGGATGTCGACGGTGCCGTTCTCCTGGTTCGGCTCGGGACGTATGTCCATGTTCTCAGGGTTGAAGTGTCCCGTCTGAGCTATTTCACGCGCCGAGCGCATGAGGTCGGCCTTGCTGAAGAGGTCGCCGGGCTTCACGCGCAGCTCGCGGCGTATCACCTTCTCGTAAAGGCGGTCGTTGCCGTTGATGATTACGTTGTTGATGCGGGCCTGCGGACCTTCGGTGATGCGCATCTCCAGCGAGATGCTGTCGCCGCTTACCTCGCGTTCTACGGGCACGAGGTCGAAGAAGAGGTAGCCGTTGTCCATGTAGAGGTTGCTCACGGCGTCGTCGTCCTGCGTCAGGCGCTTGTTCATGTGCTTCTGGTTGTAGACGTCGCCGGGCTTCATGTCCAGGTAGGTGCCGAGCACATCGGAGGGATACACGGTGTTGCCAACCCAGTTGATGTCCTTTACATAATATTTGTTGCCCTCGTCGAGCTTGATGTAGACGTCGATGCTCTTGTCGTCGTAGGGCACGATGCTGTCGGCCACGATGCGGGCGTCGCGGTAGCCCAGCTCGTTGTATTTCTCGAGAATGCGGTTGAGGTCGTCCTGATAGTCGCTCTCTACGAATTTCTTCTGACTGAAAAGCTTGAGGATGTTGCCTTTTTCGTTGGTTTTCTTGATGGTGCGCTTGAGCTTGGAGTCGGAGAGCACTTCGTTGCCGTCGAGGTAGATTTTATGCACCTTCACCTTGTCGTGGCGGTCGACGGCGATGTCTACTATCATCTCGTTGGGCGCGGAGAGGTCCTCGTGGAGCGTGATCTTGACGTCGGCGTTGCCGTAGCCTTTCTGCTTGTAGTGAGCGCGGACGATGGCCTCGGCGCGGTTGACGATGTTCTGCGTTATCTGGTTGCCTTTCATCAGCTGGAGCTTCTCGGCGATGTCGTCGCGGTCGCCCTTCTTCATGCCGATGTAGTTGACCTTCGATATGCGCGGCTGGGTGCGCAGCGCCAGTTCTATCCATGCTTTGTCGCCGGCGGTCTTGAGCACCTTCACCTGAGCCTGCGAGAAGAGCCCGTGGCGCATGAGGCGCTTGACGGCGGCTGTGAGGTCGTCGCCCGGGATTGCCATGCGGTCGCCTACCTTGATGCCGGCGTATCCGAGGACGGTGAAGTCGTCGTAGTTGGGCGCTCCCGTGACTTGGATATCGGCGATTTCGTAGACTTTCGGGAGAGCTCCGTATACAATCTGGGGGTTGTATATGGTGTCGGCGGCCTCCTGCGCCGCGGCTGTCACGGGCGCGGCGGCAAGAAGCATTGCAAGAATGGTCGATTTATATCGCATATTTTGTGATGAGTGTTGGCGGTGGATTGGGATACTAATTTTTTATCACCTGGTCGCCCGTGAGTCCGAAGCGCCGCTGGCGGTGCTGATAGTCGGAGATGGCTCTGCGCAGGTCGTAGGCGTTGAAGTCGGGCCAGTAAATGTCGGTGACGTAAATCTCGGCGTATGCTATCTGCCATAGCAGGAAGTTGCTTACGCGCATGTCGCCGCCGGTGCGTATGAGCAGGTCGGGGTCGGGCATGAAGGCTGTTGCCATGTTGGCCGACAGCGTGCTGTCCGTGATTTCGTCGGGATTGATTCTGCCGGCGGCGGCCTCAGCGGCTATGCGGCGGGCGGCGTCGGTTATCTCCCAGCGCGAGGAGTAGCTGATGGCGAGCACCAGCGTCAGACCCTGACCCATGGATGTGTCGGCCTCGCAGCGCTGGAGGCGCCGCAGGGTGTCCTCGGGCATGCGCGAGGCGTCGCCTATTACGCGCAGGCGCACATTGTTCTTTATCAGGTCGGGCGTCTCGCGTTCGATTGCGGTGGCGATAAGGTGCATCAGGGCGTCTACCTCCTCCTGCGGGCGGTTCCAGTTCTCGGTGCTGAAGGCGTAGAGCGTCAGGAATTCTATGCCCAGGCGCGAGGCCTCCTCCGTGATGCGGCGTACGGTCTTCACCCCCTCGACGTGTCCTGCCGAGCGTTCGAGGCCCTGATAACGGGCCCAGCGTCCGTTGCCGTCCATGATGATGGCGATGTGGCGCGGCAGGCGCGACATGTCAAGCTGTATGTTGGGTGAGTCGATGTATTCCATGTCAGTCAACGTAATGGCAGGTGGCGCATCGTTCGCCGAACTCGTAGCTGATGCCTACGGTCAGGCGCGAGTACCAGTCGGTGCTCTTGTAAAATTCGGTTTTTATCTGGTTGAGGTCGTGCAGGCGGTCGCCGTCAAGCTTGTCGCCGAAGGCCTTCGTCATGGTGAACTCCGCGAAGAGGTTCCAGCGCTTGCGCAGCTTGTACTTGACCCCTATGCCCATCGGCAGCGTCGGCGCCACGGCCGTGCTGCCGCCCGACGACGCCATGCTCACGCCCAGTCCCAGCGTCAGGTAGGGCGTGAAGCGGCGCAGACGCTTGTAGGTTTCGCCTATGCCGTAGGGCAGGAAGTTGAACTCGTAGCGTAGGTCCAGGGCGTAGACCGTGGAGGTGAATTCCAGCTGCTCGCCGTCGGGCAGCACGTTGGCCATGTCGGCCGTGTTGCCGCTGAGGCCCTGCATGGAGAGCATGCCGCGGAAAGCCATGCGCACGTTGGGGATATAGCGCATCTGAACGTCTGCCGTAAAGCCCGGATGGCTGAACACCGACGACGATGCGTCGCCCAGATAGCCGTCCATGCCCAGCGAGCCGCCGAAGTCAAATCGGTAGGGCGCTTCCTGGGCGGAAGCCGCGCAGGCCGTGCCGAGTGCGGCGACGGCCATGAGCAATATGCGGCGTAAGGCGTTAAGCATTTTCCGGGCGATGTGGTGATTAATCCGGTGCGGTATATACGTTCACGTTGGTTTCAACGTGCAAAATTAATTTATTCGGTGCAAGATGGCAAACAAAACCCCATAATTATGACAATTCGGCCCCCATTTTTATATGTTTTTAACTGCAAGAATATTAGTACTCACTATCCGGCACCCGGGCCAGAAGCATGACAGGACCGTCGCCGCGGTAGTACAGGGCGGGTGTGTCGCCGGCCGGAATATTTTCCGTCACCAGGCAGTTGTTGCACGACATTCTGAGCCTGCTCAGGCGTTCGATATCGGCGTTGGTGAACGGGCGGGAAGACAGGAAATAGTTGCAGTAGCGGCGTGTCTCGCTTGCGTAGTCGTAGGAGTCGAAGCAGGGATATGGCTCGTACAGCAGGGCTACGTGCACGTCGGGAATGGGCCGGTCGGGAGTGCGGCGGTTGATGTCGCGGTAGCCGAGCGCGCCGGTGCGGATGCGGGCGCAGACTTCGACTGCACGCTCCACCTCGGCCAGCCCGCTGAATGTGTGGCCGAGAAGCATGATTTCGGCGGTGACCGGAATCTCTTGTATAGTTATGTCCATGACGGTGGTAGGTTTTTGCATGGTAAAATTATACTTTATTATCTTCCCGGACAATTTTTTTACAAAAAAAGCAGGCCATAAGGACTGTTGCCCGTTATGGCCTGCCGGTGCTGTGTATGGATGCAGGAGTCAGATAACTACTTTGAATGACTGTGATTCAACCGCTACCACATATACTCCGCGGGCCGGCATATGTATGGTGCTGTCGTTACCGGAATAGACTGTGCGGCCGCTGATGTCGAATACCCGGATGTCGCCGCCGGTGTGGCCCTCGACGATCAGCCGGAGGCCTTCGCAGCGTATTGCTATGCTGCCGGTGAGTTCCGCGTCGCTTATTGACGAGGGATTGGACTTCATGTGCTTTTCAAAGAATGCGTTCATTTCGCGGTTCCATCCGTCGTGTACTTTGTGGCCGAGGTCGGGATTGACGGTCAGCGATGTGTCGAGTGCGCCGTTGCGGCTTGCGGTGTTGAAGGGCGCGATGTTGGTGTGGGGCGGACATGTCTCGTCCTGGAGACCTACGGCGGTGATGACGTGGGCGTTCACGTATTCGGCAAGGTTCTTGGTGTCGAAATACGACAGAAACCTGTACATCTGGTCTTCGTCAATGCCGTTTTGGGCGTTCAGCCAGTTGTAGGCCTGTGTGGCGGGCCATGCTCCGATTCTGAAGTAATCAGGGAAGTCGCCCATGAATGGTATTGCCGGGGCTATGGAGTTGAATGCGGCGGATGCGCCGGCGTTCCTTGACTTTCCGCGCAGTTCCACGAGGGCGGCCGCGGCGTAGGTGAGGGCGCCGCCTTGGCTGTGGCCCTCTCCGAAGATGTTGAGCTTGTCGGTCTTTGCACGGCTGCTTACGAAGTCGAATGCCCTGACGGCGTCCATGTAGGCACCGCGGTAGTAATAGGTGTCTTTGTCGCCGAATCCGAACATGAACCAGTCGCCGTAGTAGGAGTTCTCCTCCTTGTATTCTCCGCGGTTGTTGATGCCCTGGCCGCGGGTGGAAAGTACGAAGTCGATGCGGTCCGGGTTGCTGTCGCCGTGCGGGATGTACTGCTGCGTCTCCGGGTTGGAGTCGTAACCCTGATAGGTGATGACTGCCGGATATTTGCCCTCGGCCGTCGGTTCGGCATAGTAGCCGCGCACTGTCACGGGTGTGCTCCCGCCTGCTGCATCGGGCACTGAGCGCATTTCCACGAGGTAGACGGTCCTTTGCTTGGTGGAATATTCGTCAAGCTTCGTCAGGCTGTATTCGGGGGCTACCTCCGCGAGTTCGGCAAGCGTTTCCGTCCAGAACTGCTCGAAATCGGGTTCTGAATCGACCTCGGACACGATGCCTTTCAGGTCGTAGCCTATGTTGGCGTCGGCTATTTCCTTGTAGTTGGCTGTCAGCACATAGTGGTAGACTCCGGGGTCGAGATCGAGCTCGAAATCTGCCGTGATGCTGCCGTGAGCCGGAACTGTCACTTGCCGGGTCTCCATCCCGTGGCGGGAGTGTACGGCGTAATTGTCGTGACGCAGTGCCAGCGTTATGTCGACGGTTTCCTCAAGGTCGCTGTTGCTTGTGAGCGATACTCCGACCTTTGGCGTGGACGTGCCTTCAAAATATTTGCCGTAGCTGGCATTGACGGCGGCGGTCACGTCGGGAAAGCGGGAGTAGTCGATGGCCTGAACCTCCGTAAGCGTGTGTCCGACGCCGAGGATGTTGAGGCCGTAGGTCTTCAGCGATGCGAGCATTTCGTCCGTGACGGTTACTGCGTAAGAGCCGGAACGGAGCTGCAAGTAGTCCGAGGCACCGGGTAGGGCTATCTCTTCGCCGTTGTTCCATCCGCAGTTGAGGTGGCCCTGGGCGCCGAGCGCCAGATTGGTGTACACGAACCGTAGCGTCTCGCCGGCTTTTACATTTCCGAACTTGGACGGTGCCACAGTGGCGTATGCCCCTTTGTTCCAGTCGATGGCGGCTTCACCGGTCCAAATGGTTCTCACGGGAGCATCGGGGTCGTCGGGCTTCAGGGCCTGGCCTCTCTTTATATCCACCGATGTGAATGTGAGGTCACATCCTTTCACCACGAGGCCGCTTTCCTGTAGTTCGGCGAGCATCGCGTGGGTGATGAGGAAGCTTTCGGTCGCCCCTGCCTGCGGCGTACGGGTGTCGGCATCGGCCAGCAGGCTCCACGAGCCGTTGTTCAGTATCAGCTGCGGCGTTTCTCCGGTCTCACTTACGGTCACTGTGATGTAGTCGCCGGCCTTGACGGTTGCGAACAGCGGGGCGTCCAGCACTTTATAGCCCTCCCAGTTGCCTGTGACGCATTCGCCTTCCCACAGATTGATGTCCTCCTCCGGGTCGGCAGGCTTGAGGTCGGTACGGAATTCGTTGAAGAAGCGCATGTAGTCGTTCTTCCAGTCGCTTGCAGTGCCATGCCCGAGGAACGGATTCACCACGTAGCGCAGATTCTTTTCCTCTACCTTGTTGCGGTCGATGTTATTGAACGGCGCCACATTGATGTGAGGCGGATCGGTGCGGTCCTGAAGGCTGAAGGAGGTGATGACGGGGCACTCCACGAGTGTGGCGAGGTTCATTACGTCGTAGTACGACAGGAATTCGTACAGTTCGTCTTCCGAGACTGCCGGATTGGCGGCGAGGTAGGCGTCGAATACGTTTTTAGGCCAGCTGACAATCTTTGCGCCGTCGCGGAAGTCGCTGTGGCCGGTGATTGACGGCGCGCATGCGCGGATGCGGCCTTCGCCGAGGGCTGCTGCCACATAGACGAACGAGCCGCCCTGGCTGCCGCCTGCCGCAAAGATGTTGTTGGTGTTGGCTTTCGGCCTGGATGCCACGAAGTCTATGGCTCTGATGCAGTCGAGGTTGGCGCCGCGGTAGTAGTGTGTGTTCTTGTCGTTCAGCCCGTGGGCGTAGTAGTCTATCTTGTTCGATCCGGATGCCGCCCTGTCGGCGTCGTATGCCGGGTCGAGCCATGCCCATTCGCATTGCTCCGGCGCGCGGTTGTTCAGCATTTGCCCGCGGGTGGATATGACGAGTTCGCACCAGCCGGGATTGTCGTCGCCGTTTATGGGCTTTATCGTGCTTGTTCCTCCGTCGGTGCCCTGATATTGAATCAGCACCGGGTATGTGCCGTCGGCGGTAGGCTCGGCGTAGAAACCTCTTATCTCGACGGGTTCTCCGCCCGGAGTGTCGGATGCCGACTTCATTCTCACGAGGTAGACTGTGCGGCCGGCGGTCGATGCCGAAGGTATTTCTGTCAGCTCGGCGTCTATGGGTATGGCCTTGAGGGCGGCGAGTTCCGTTGCCCAGTAGGCCTTTATGTCGGCGAGATTGTCGTCGGGCTTTGAAATTACGCCTTTGGGGTCGCAGCCGATGACGTAGGAGCAGATGTTGTCGCCGTTGACGTAGACATTAAGATTGTAGAATCCGGCTTCAAGGTCGAAAGGAATGTTTATTGTTGTTGACTCTCCTGCGTCCAGGCGTACTGTCTCTGTTTTCTCGCAGTAGTCCTCGTAGCAGTCCTTGTCCACATCCACCTCCACCGTGGCGTCGAGCGCGACGGTTTCCCTGTTTTTCAGGCTGACGGTGATTTTGGGCGCTTCGCCCGGCTCCCATGCGCGTATGTCGGTGCGGTCGGCCTCGCCGGCTATGAGATATTTTTTTGCGGGGTTGATTATCTCCACGCGTGTGGCGGTGTAATTGTTGCCGCTGATGCGCAGGCCTTTGGACGTTATTTCCTCGACATTGGCCGCCGACAGCGTGTATTCATAGTAGCGGGCGCCGAGCAGAGTGGCGTTGCTTTGTCCGGCGAGCGCTGTCCAGCCGGCAAGCAGGCGCCCCGTAGCTCCGGGCTTCATGCCTTTGTAGTAGACGCGGGCGATGAACCCTTCTTTCAGAGTACCTAACGACGCGGCAGGTATGAGCACACTGTTGTTTTGGCCGCTTACCCAGCTGATGACTTCGTCGCCTTCCCATACTGTGCGCGAGGCGTTGCCTTTCATGTCGGACGGCAGGGTGAGCGCTGTAGTGATGTGTTCCACCTTTGTGAACGTGAAGTTGCAGCCGGTCACTACCATGCCGTTGGTCCTGACGATTTCGGCCACCTCCTCGGTGAGGGTGAAGGTGACGGCGCAGGGCATCTCCTTGCCTGTGATGTCCTCGTTGAGGCCGGGAGTGAAGTTGGCCCATCCGGCACCGTTGCGCAGGTCTACCTGCGACTGGTCGCCGGAGATTGCGCTTACGCTGACAACAATTCGGTCGCCGGCCTTGAAGCCGCTGCACATGGCCGCGGTGAACTGCTGCGCGCCGGACCATCCGACCACAGCCTGCTCGCCGGCCCACAGCGTGGTGGATACCTCTACCTCCACCATGTCGTCGTCGGAAATCTCGGGCTCTTTCTTTGTGAGGGTTACCCGGTCGGTAGTGAATCCGATACCGGCTATTGCGAGGCCCTTGTCGGCGGCAGCAGCGAGTGCGTCCTCATCAATCACGAAGCTGACGTCGCATGGAGCCGTGCCTTTCTTGACGTTCTGCGATTTGGCAGGGGAGAACGATGCCCCGCCGTAGGTGCGCAGATGCACCTGCGGGTAGTTCACGCTCTCGCTTATCGCACTGAGATGGACGGTGACGATGTCGCCGGTTTCCAGTCCCTCGAATTCCGATGATGCGATCTGGAGTTTGTCGGACCAGGCGGCGAAGTCTTTGCCGCCCTCGTCCTCCCACAGCGTGCGGGAGCCGGTCGAAGTGCTTCCGTAGGCGGCGATGCATAAGGCTATCGCCGCGAGGAATGTTAGTAGAATTTTGCTTGTTGTGTTCATGATATGAAAATTAGTATTGCGCAAAATTAGCGACTACGGTGCCGCTGTAGGGGCATTTTTATCCATATGACACTCCGAAAAGTCCGTTTTACACATTCCGGCGGTAGTTTTACACATTCGGGACGGTGTCGTTTTTTGCTGTTTTAGGCTTCTATGGGTGAAAATTTTAGTAAATTTGCATGTGATACAGCCATGAAACACGTTCTTTACATACTTTTTGCATTCAGCCTGATGTGCCAGAGTCTTTCGGCATATAATTTCAGGAGGGTGGATGTGTGCGACGGATTGTCGGACAACCATGTGCGCGACATAAAACGCGACAGCGCCGGATACATTTGGGTAGCCACGCAGTCCGGAGTGGACCGGTATGACGGCTATCGCGTGAAGAACATACCGGCACGTGGTGTGCTTTCGTCTAACCCGGTGAAAATCGAGATTGACGGCGACAATAATGTGTGGATGATGACGGCCGATTCTTTGTTTATGCTGGAGGACGGCTTTATCAGCAATGTCAGGGATTGCCGTAGGCTTCCCTCGGAATTATGCCGTGGGGCATATGGCGTGGCCGATGATGGCGGCCGGGGCCTCTGGATATTCAGGAGGGATTCGGTATTCTATCTTGACATGAAGTCGCATGGTGTTGCCGGCCGCATGGCCGCGCCGATTCGCGTACGCGACGCATCCGTTTTCTCCGGCGGCATTGTCATGCTCTCGGCCGGAGGAGATATATATGTATGCGACAGAACCTGCCGCCGGATGCGCCTCGTATCGGATGTCGGCAGGCTGCATTCACGCCTCAAGGTCGCTGCCGGTGTGTGCTGGCTTTTCGACGGATACAATCCGGGAGTCCTGGGCATACCTCTCACGGACAATGATGACGGATCCCTACGCTATTCCTATTTCAATACGGAGCTTGTGAAGGATGTCGCGTCAGACGGGGCCCGAAACGTATGGTTCGCCACCAACAGCGACGGCGTCCATGTGTACTCGCCGACGGGTCGGCCGATTCGGATCATCCGCCATACCGATTCGGCATACGGCATTTCGTCCAACCATGCCTCGGCGCTGTTTATCGATGATGGCCTGTTGGCTGTGGGCTCTTCCAAGCGGGGTCTCAGTCTGGCCTCTCTGTCCGGCCCCGAGTTTGTGACGGTCAGTACGGGAGTGGAGAGCGACATCTCGTTCATGAACCGGCGTGATGACGGTTCTTTGGTGATAGGGTATGACGGCGCCGGGCTGGGCATATACCGCGGTATAGGCGAGCAGAAGCCGGTGAGATACTACACCACGGCAAACTCCCTGCTACCTTCCAATCTTGTTATCGGCATCAGTCGGGGCGACACGGACCGCCGTTTGTACGGCACTTATGGAGGCGGCCTGTTCACGCTGGATGCCGATGACAATATCGTCGGAGTGTCGGTTCCGGACAGTGCGAGATATTGCCGCCACATCATTGCCGACAACAGTGGAGTGTGGGCGGGTACATTCCAGAACGGTCTGTTCAGAATAGGTCGTAGGAGTTACAACACCGGAAACTCGGCGTTGCAGAGCAACTGCATTACCGGGCTTGTGCGTTCCGGCTACAATATTTTTGTCGGTACCAGCCACGGCCTTTCTGTCGTGGACGTTAGGAACGGCCGGCTGGAGCGATGCGATCTGCTGTCGGGCAAATCGGCGGGAATCACAACCCTGTGCGCGGATAGCCGCCGTCTGTTGTGGATAGGAACTCAGGCGGGCATAGTGGTGGCAGACAGCAATCTGCGGGCGGTTGCCACGCTTACGGTCCACGACGGCCTTATTTCCGATATGATACGCGGCATCGCCGAAGATGTGTCCGGCCGGATTTGGGTTACGAGCGCCGCAGGCATTTCCTGTGTTGACGTAAGCCGCCGCCCGGACGGAGGGTATGATATGCTCGACGTCAGGTCTTTCTCTGCTAAGGACGGTCTTGGCGATATAGGTTTCAACCGCTATTCCATCGCTGCCACCGGCAACGGGCTTATTCTTGCCGGCGGATTCGGCAAATACGTCGTTGTCGATCCGGCCGGGATTCCGGCCGAAAGCCCGGGAGGCAGAGTGTACGTTACGGATGTGCTGGTAAACGGAGTGCCCGTAAGCCCCGGCGAAAAGGTGCGGGGCGGCGGGGTGCCGCTGACGGACGATGTGATGAATTGCCGCAAGGTGGAGGTTGATTATTACAACAATCTGCAATTTACGCTCAGTACGCTGACATTTGCCGATGCCGGCAATGTGAGGTACGAGTACAGCATGGACGGCGGGGACTGGATTCTGATGCCGTCCGAGCTGCTCGCGCCGGGAGAAATATCGTCCGGCACGCATCGTCTTGCAGTACGTGTGGCCGGCAGGCCAGAGGTCACCGAATTGCAGATTGTAGTCAATCCGCCGTTCTATAAATCCAATGTTGCGTATGCCGTCTATGCTCTGCTGTTGCTCCTGGCGGTGTTTGTCCTCTATCGGTTGATACGGCGTGGGCACATGCGGGAACTCGGCACGCAGCGGGTGGAGAATGCGCTGGCGCGTTCGGAGAACATGCCTGTCTCGCAGGACGATAGATTCATAACGGATGCCAAGAATGCGATAGAATGTAATCTTGCCCGGGAGGACTTCGGCGTGGAGGAACTGAGCGCGGCGCTCACCATGAGCCGGAGCAACCTGTATAAGAAAATGATGGCGGTGGCCGGGCAGACGCCGCTGGAGTTCATTCGCCGCATACGTATGCGCGAGGGACGCAAACTCCTTGACGGCGGAGAAACCTCCGTCTCGCAGATTGCCTACGCCATAGGTATGTCGCCCAAGCAGTTCTCGAAGTATTTCAAGGACGAGACCGGCATGACTCCTACTCAATATATAAAACAGCGGCACGGATAGTCCGCGCCGCTGAGATGCTTTGATGGGAATTGCCTCTTATTGTATTGGCTTGAATGTGAAGCGGGTGATGACGCCGCGCCAGATGGCGTCGTTGAGCGAGCCGTCGGCGTTCTGGCCGCCGAAGAGGTAGATGTAAGGAGCGTCCCACTCGGTAATGGGCGCTGTGGCGCGACCTGCCGATGCGCCTTCAAGGCGTGCGCCAAGCGGCAGACGCACGGCGCCGAACTCGCGCCATGCCGAGGTGCGGCTGATGCTCAGGGTCTTGTCGGCTACGATGGCCTGTGCGTTGTAGACGCAGGGCATCTCGGGTGCGGGCTGGAGCAGGGAGTCGGCTTTCTGCCAGTGCATACCCCAGTCGCGGCTCATGTAGACGGTGCGGTTGACGGTGCCGTCGGCTTTGCGGCCGCCGAAGCTGAGCAGGGTGGGGAACACCTCGGGACGCCATGTGATGTTGGTGGCGCGCAGCGAGTAGTAGGGTGCCACGGCGGGAGCCTCAAGGCCTTCGGGAAGGCCTTTGGCGCTGAGCTTGGCCCAGTTGCGTCCGTCGAAGCCGTAGCTGTCGGGGCTGAGCGAGCCGTCGGCGCGTCGGCCGCCGGTGATGACTATCTGCGGGCTCGACGAGCTGCCGGCTGTCAGCGTAACGGCGGGGGAGAATGCCTCGACGGGCATGCCTTCGGGCATGGCTATCACGTGGTTGACTGAGGGATAGGTGTCGATGGCGTAGCCGCTGCCTGCGCGGGTGCAGCCTATGAGGCAGGAGCCGAGGTAGCCGTAGATGGCGTGGAAGCGGGCGTTGGTCGCGCTCCAGGGGCCGGCGGCCGCGGCGGCATGGTAGAGCGTGCCGTCGGCGGCGAGGGCGTAGAAGCCGTCGGCTCCGGCGGTGATGCTGTTGATGTCCATGTCGAAGCCGGGGGTGAACGTCTCGGCGTTCCAGGCGGCATAGTCGCCGGTGGCGCCCACTACGTAGTCGGTGCCGTCGGTGCTGAAGGTGTAGGCCGTGCCGTCCTTGAGCACGGTGCGCTGGGCGGTGGCGTTGCCGGGCACGGGCAGGGCGGTGTAGGCCGAGGAACCCCAGCACAGTGAGTCGCTGACAACGTTGTGCACGTTGACGCTGATGCGGTAGGTCTTTTTGTTGAGGCCGCTGAGCGATGTCACTTCCAGGCGTACGGGACCGTTGGAGAAGTCTATGGTGTCGGAGCTGTGCTCAAGGTAGTTGACCACGGAGTCCTCCTTGCCGACGCGGGGTATGTAGAGCGTCACGGCCGAGGCGTTGTCGGTGGTTATGTTGGCGGCCAGGCCGTTGATGCGTGTGTCTTTGGGAAGGGAGTCGGCGTTGAAAATCTCTCCGGCCACGAGGTCGATGGAGAAGAAGACGCTGTCGAGGTCGGCCAGTATCTTGTTGTTTTCTACGAGAGAGAACCCTTTGACGATGGCGCTGCCGTCGAGCTCGGCTTCGTGGTACTCGGTGTCGCTTGAGTTGCATGCGGCAAGGGAGCACGTCGCAGCAAACGCCATTATGATTGCTTGTTTCTTAATCATGTGATGATAAGTTTTCAAGCTGCAAAATTAAAATTTTGCGGGCAAGTGGGCAAACAATTGCCGATATTTGATTCGATTTATTCTAATTTTATAGGTTTTTAACGTCGACGAGGGGGCTTTGCGAGTAGAAGTGTATGCTGTTGCCGTCGACGATGTCGGTTCTTGCGGGCATCAAGGGCAGAACGGGCGCAGGCGCCGTGCCCTCTGTGCCGAAGCGCTGCGGCGACACCTCCACCCTTGCTGCGTCCCAGAGGCCGGAATCCACGAATGAGGCCAGCACGCCGCTGCCACCCTCCACCATGAGCGACGTGATGCCGTGCTCGCGGTAGAGCACGGGGAGCAGCTCCGTCGGGTCGGTGGTCGAACGGACGATGATGGGGTCGCGCTGCATGATGCGCGCGCTGCGCGGCACGCGGCCGCGGCGGTCGAGAATCACGGGGCGGGGCGCACGGCCACCGGGCCACAGACGCGCGTCGAGGCGCGGGTCGTCGGCCAGCACGGTGCCGCTTCCGGCGAGGATGGCGTCGCACATGGCGCGCAGACGGTGCGTGAGCAGCGACGTCAGCGGAGTGGATATACGGGCCGCCGCACCGCCGGGCTGACGGCGGCGGTCAAGGAAGCCGTCGGCGCTCTGCGCCCACTTCAGCAGTACGAAGGGACGCTGCTGCGTATGCGCGATGATGAAGCGGGCGTTCAGGCGCAGGCTTTCCTGCGCGAGCACGCCGGTGACAACCTCCGTCCCGGCCTCGCGCAGCATGGCTATGCCGCGGCCGTTGACGGCGGGGAAGGGGTCGGAGGCGCCGACCACCACCCGCGGGATGCGCTTGCTGATGATGAGCGACGCGCATGGCGGGGTCTTGCCCCAGTGCGAGCACGGCTCGAGGGTCACGTACATGGTGCTGTGCGGCAGCAGCTCGGGGCGTCGCACCGAGGCTATGGCGTTTACCTCGGCGTGGCCCTCGCCGCAGCGGCGGTGCCAGCCTTCGCCTATGATGTCGCCGTCGGGGCCGACGATGACGGCGCCCACCATCGGGTTGGGCGACGTGTGGCCTGCGCCCAGGGCGGCCAGCTGCAGGGCGCGGCGCATGTAGCGCTCGTCTACGTCAAAGCTCATCGTAGGCCGGAGTGAATGTGTCGCCGAGCGCGGGGTCGCCCGTGGCGAGGCCTTTCTTCAGCCAGGCCACGCGCTGCGCCGAGCGTCCGTGGTTGAACGAATCGGGCATCTCGCGGCCGTAGGCCTTGCGCTGGAGATAGTCGTCGCCTATCTTGGACGCGGCAGCTATGGCTCTCTCCGCGTCGCCCGGCTCGAGGCTGCCGAAGAGCGCGTTGTCGCGGTTGGCCCAGACGCCGGCCAGGAAGTCGGCCTGAAGTTCCAGACGCACGCTCATACGGTTGCTCTCGGTCTCGCTCATGCGGCTCATGGCCGCGTGGGCTTCGTCGAGGGTGCCGAGCAGATGCTGCACGTGGTGGCCCACCTCGTGGGCTATGACGTAGGCGTAGGCGAAGTCGCCTCCGGCGCCGATGTTGCGTTCCATGTCCTTGAAGAAGTCAAGGTCGATGTACACCGTCTCGTCGGCCGAGCAGTAGAACGGCCCCACCTGCGATGTGGCATGTCCGCAGCCGCTGTTGACGGCTCCGCTGTAAATCACCATCTTGGGGCACTCGTATTCGCCCCATCCCTGCCTGCGGAATTCCTGCGTCCACACGTCCTCCGTGCCGGCCAGCACCTTCGATGCCAGCTCGTAGAGGCGCTGGTCCTCGGCGGTGAGTTGCGTGTCGGCGCTCATGTCACCGCCCAGGGAGATGCCTCCCTGCTGCATCACGTTGCTGAACACGTCGCCGATGCCGCCGCCGTTCATCAGTGTCATCAGTGCGACGATAATGATGCCTGCGATGCCTCCGCCGATGCCTATGCGCCGGCCTGCGGAGCCGCGCCGGCGGTCGCTGACGTTGTCGCTGAGTCTGCGTCCGTTAAGTCTCATGTCGATTCATTTATAATTGTGTCTGCAAATATAAACAAAATCGACCGAAAAAACGCACTCAGCGGAAGACAACGTTGTCCACGTGCTCGCCGATGAAGATGCGGGCGAAGTCGGAGGTCTTGTACCACTTGGGCTTGCCGGGCATGTCGTCCGAGATCTTCTGTCCGTTGATGACGAGGTTGTCGAAGGTGATGTTCGACACCTTGCGCGTGTCGTCGTAGCCGGCGATTATCGACAGCTCGGCGTTCCTGCCGTTGTACTCGATGTCCTTGAAGAGGACGTCGCTGACCGATGTGCCCGGTGCGGCGCAGTACTTCTTGTTGAAGAAGATGCGGATGTTGACGAGCTGGCCCTGGCGGAAGTCCTCGACGCGGATGTCGTCGAAAGTGACGCGCCGCACCACGTTGTTGTCGCCGCAGCTTATGCCGAAGCATCCCTGATAGTCGATCTGGCGCTCCTGATGGTCGAGGATGTCGATGTTGCGGTAGAGGATGTCGCTGATGGTGTCGGCCGGGGCATCGAGGCCTATCTCGGTTGCGCTGCCGTGCAGACCTATCATGATGGGGTGCGCCACGTCGGCCCAGAGAGTGGAGTTCTCCATGGCGATGTTGCGGCAGCCTCCGCGGAATCCCTTGCGCGTGGCGTAGACGGTGGAGCAGTCGTCGCTGTTGCGGCAGAAGACGCGGTCGTAGTGTACGTTGTTGCTGGCGAAGACGTTCATGCCGTCGCCCCAGCCGTAGTAGCTGATGGCCTTGACGTTGCTGACGCTGACGGAGTCGCTGCCGCCTACGGGCAGCTGGGTGACGACTACGCCGTCGGCCTTGATGCGGCGCGAGTTGCGTACCTCGATGCCTGCGCCGCGTCCGGCGGGGTGAATCTCGCCGCGCCCGCAGAAGGTGACGTCGCTGACGCTGTCGGCAAGCAGCGTCCCGAGCACGCGTGCGCCGCCGTCCACATAGACAGTCGTGCCCGAGGGAATCTTCATGCTTCCTCCTTCGATTTTATGCAGACCCGGGCCGAAGTAGAGCAGCCGGCTGCCTTTGCGGCCCGCGCGCTTGATTTCGCGTGGTGAGGGGCGCATGCTGTCGAGGGGGTTGGCGAAGAGGTGCAGATTGTGGAATATGTCGCCGTTGACCTCCACCGAGAGGTTGGCCGGGTTGTCGAGCGTGAATGTGAGCGTGGAGTCGGCGGCGGTGTGTGCGATGCCGTACGACAGCGGGCGGATGCGGCTCTGCGCGATGGCGCCCTTGTTGTAGCGCACCCGCACGTCCACGGTGCCGTCGAAGTCGAAGTGGGCCATGGATGCCGTCTCGGCGCAATGCTTTGTACCGCGTACCTCGTCCACTTTGACGGGATACACATCCACGTGGCGCCATGCCTCGCCGGGCTGCCGCACCTGCACGGTGAAGTCGTCGAGTGTTTCTACGCCGGGTCCGGCGGGGTAGGTGACGAGTTCGGCGTGCATGCATGCCGATGCCGCGAATAGTGCTGATATAAGTAATGCTGTTCTGCTCATGTCGTTTGATGAATGGTTTTATCTTCAATACGTATAAGCATGACTCATTACCTATATAAACACTGCACCTACCGCAACGAGGTATTCCGGCAGAGTGCCTTCTGCGGGCCACAGAAGCCTGACGCCCAGCAGCTCGCCGAGCGTGCGCTCTATGTCGAAGCCGAGTGCTTCCAGCGATGGACGCAGCCGGTCGGGGTGCCGGCACGGTTTCCCCTCCGGACGCGTGCATCCCTCCTCGCAGATGCGGCACCCTCCTATCCCTGTGAACGCACGGCCTCCGGTGGCCTGCTCCAGCGCCAGCAGCTCTTTCTGCAGCCGGATGCGCGCGGCTGCAAAGTATGCTCCGGCCTCTGATGCGGGCTGGTGCGGCACAGACGGCGTGACACGGACGGCGCGCAGCAGTACGCGCGAGCTTCCGTTCGGGATGGCTCCGACCTCCGGCGGCAGCGGCGGGCACGCCCACGTGGTGCCGTAGGCGGGACATGCCTTGCATAACTCCTCAAAGCGTGGCACGTCGCGGAAACGGCTCAGGTAGTCGCGCGCGTCGGTCTCGGCGGCGAGTATCTCTATGGTGTACTGTGTCACTCCGGGTTGAACGATTTCATTGGGCTGTAAGTGATGAACGGTGTCAAAGTTACAAAAAATTGTGGACACGGCGAAGCGTCAGCCGGCGGCGGCCGCCGTGGTTCGGTTCTGATAGAAGCGCAGGACGCCGAGAACCATAAGCTGTAACGGCGACAGATGGCGTTCTTCGATATTGCCGCGTAGGGCCCAGGCCATAATGCGGCGTTCGTTAGGGGGGGGTAAAAATTATGGTTAAATTTGTCGCAGATAAAGGGCGGCATGTCTAATACCGTAGCCGTCCGGTGTAGAGAAATAGAGATTATTAATACATACAACTATCAATTTTCATTTGCATGAAGTACATTTGTTTCCAAATGACTCGGAAAGCTTGGCTTGTGCTTACATTAGTGCTTTGCCTCGCATTCCCCGCTTTGGCGCAGACGCACGTCGTCACAGGCACAGTCTATGAGCCTGAGGGCGATCCTGCCATAGGCGCCAGCGTCACGCTCAAGGGTCAGACCAAGGGCGTAGCCACGGACATCGACGGCAACTACCGCATCGAAGCGCCCGCCAACGGCGTCCTCGTATTCTCCTACATCGGCTGCGAGCCGCAGGAGGTGGCTATCAACGGCAGAAACACCATCAACGTGAACCTCAAGACCAACGCCGTATCCATGAACGAGCTCGTTGTCGTGGGTTACGGTGTCGTGAAGAAGAGCGACGCCACCGGTTCCGTATCGGTGGTTAAGCCCGACGAAATCGAGGCCGGCCTGGCAACATCGGCTCAGGACCTGCTGGTAGGCGCAAGCCCCGGCGTGGTCGTCACCACCGACGGCGGTAACCCCGCAGGCGGCGCCGACATCATCATCCGCGGCGGCGCTTCGCTGGCTGCCTCCAACAAGCCTCTTATCGTCATCGACGGCGTGCCCATGGAGAACCAGAGCGTCAAGGGCTCCAGCAACCCCCTCGGCCTCATCTCGCCCGAGAACATCGAGAGCATGACTATCCTGAAGGATGCTTCAGCAACCGCTATCTATGGTTCGCGCGCGAGCAACGGTGTCATCATCATCACCACCAAGAAGGGACAAAGCGGCAAACCGCAGATCAACTTCACGGCCAACATGTACGTCAACACCGCCCGCAAGACCCTCGACATGATGGACGGCAACACCTTCGCCAACTATGTCACCGCGCTCTACGGCCCCGACTCGAAGCCCGTGTCATCGCTCGGCGTGGACGGCACCATCTACAACACCAACTGGCAGGACGAAGTGCTCCGCACCTCCGTCAGCTCCGACTACTCGCTGAGCGTAGGCGGCACGGCAGGCAAAGTGCCTTACCGCGCATCGCTGAGCTACACCAACAACAACGGTATCATCAAGACCACCGCCATGGACCGCGCCGCCCTCAGTCTGAGCGTGACTCCGACCTTCTTCGATGACCTGCTCAGCGTAAACGCCAACCTCAAGGGTGCCTACATCACCAACCGCTACCAGAAAGGCGTGCTCGGCGGAGCCGTAAGCTTCAACCCCACGCTGCCCGTGTTCATGCCCGGCGGCAACAACCTCAACAACTACACCAGCTACGGTGCCGGCGGCGCCCTCATCAGCGGCGACAACGGCGCGAGCATCAACACCATCCACTCGCTCAACCCCGTGGCAGAGCTTCAGGACTACAATTCCAATTCTAAGGTGTACCAGAGCATCGGCAACCTTCAGCTCGACCTGAAGATGCCTTTCCTGCGCGAGCTCCGCGCCAACCTCAACCTCGCCTACGACTACAGCCACGGCGAGTGCACCAACTACGACAATCCCTTCTCGCCCGCAGCCTGGAAGTCGGGTCACTATGTGCCCGGAAGCGACAACATCGTACGCGACGGCTATACCACTCTCTACAAGGAGAACGAGGAGCGCTACAACCTGCTGCTCGATTTCTACCTCAACTACAACAAGGAATTCAAGGCCATCCGTTCCAGTCTTGACGTGACCGCCGGCTACTCCTGGCAGAAATTCAAATTCAAGGGCCACAACTACAGCTACGTGAACGCTCCCGGTCAGGAATTCGACCGCTACAAGCGCACGCCCACCGTCTACTACAGCAAGCCCTATCAGCTGCTCAGCTACTTCGGCCGCGTGAACTACAGCTTCATGGACCGCTATCTGCTCACCGTCACGGTGCGCCGCGACGGCACCAGCCGCTTCAGCAAGGATACCCGCTGGGGCACATTCCCCTCGGTAGCCTTAGGCTGGAAGCTCCTCGACGAAAGCTTCATGGAAGGCGCACGCTCGTTCATGAACGAACTGAAACTGCGCGCCGGCTACGGCATCACGGGTCAGCAGGACCTCGGCGAGGACTACCTCTACTTCTATCTGCCCGTGTTCAACCAGAGCACCAACATGAACCAGCAGTACGTGGGTCCTGACGGCAAGCTCTACTACACCGTCATGCCCAACGCCTACAACGCAGCCCTGAAGTGGGAGGAAACACACACCTGGAACGCCGGCGTGGACTTCGCATTCCTCAACAACCGCATCAACGGCAGCATCGACTTCTACAAGCGCAAGACCAAGGACCTGCTGACGATAGCCAACTATCCCATCGGCTCCAACCTCAGCAACCGCGGTCCGCAGAACCTCGGCGACCTCGAGAACATCGGCGTTGAGTTCAACCTCGTAACGCGTCCCGTAGTCACCAAGCAACTCACCTGGACCAGCAGCTTCAACATAGCCTGGAACAAGAACAAGGTTACCCGTCTGGCCGAAGGCGCCGACACCACCACCGGCAACATCGGTACCGCCGGCGATGTGCAGAAGCATCAGGAAGGCTTCCCCGCATTCTCCTTCTGGGTTTACGAGCAGGTCTATAATGCCGACGGCAACCCGTTGGAAGGCGTATTCGTGGACCGCAACGGCGACGGTGAAATCACTCCCGACGACCGCTATCTCTACCACTCCAAGGACCCGGCCGTAACCCTGAACTGGCAGAACACCGTCAGCTGGAAGAACTGGGACTTCGGCATCACCCTGCGCGGCAGCTTCGGCAACTGGATGTACAACAAGAACGAGGTCGACAACTGCTTCGCCAGCGTAACGGCCGTTCCGCCGCTGAGCAACCTGCTCGACAACACCTACATCTGGCAGAGCACCAAGACCGACGCCATGCAGCTCAGTGACTACTTCGTGCGCAATGCCTCCTTCCTGCGCTGCGACAACATCACCGTGGGCTATACCTGGAAGGAACTCCTCAACAACGCCCTGCGTCTGCGCCTCTACGGCGCCGTGCAGAACCCCTTCGTCATCACCAAGTACAAGGGTGTAGACCCCGAGGTGTTCTCCGGCATCGACTCAAGCGTGTATCCGCGCCCCATCACCTTCTCTCTCGGCGTAGTGGCCACATTCTAAACTCTCTTAATACAGACACAAAAGTATGAAACTATATAAATATGCAGCCATAGCCTGCCTGGGCCTGGGTCTTGCCACCGCTTCCTGCGCCGGCGACCTCGACGTCACCCCCGACGACCCCCAGACCAAGCTTGACATCACCACCACGGCAGAGTGGTACGGCTACCTGGGCAGCCTCTACGGCTCGCTCCTCTACGAGGGCAACATATCCTATCCCGGCACCAACGGCGGCGACGGCGTGTTCGTGCGCTGCCACTGGAACCTCCAGGAGCTCAGCGCCGACGGAGCCGTCATCATGAACGAATGGAACGACCCCGGCTACCACGCCATCTTCGAGCACACCTGGTACGACAACAATCCCTGGACCTACCTGAGCTATGCCCGTGAGGCCGACATCGCCCGCAAGACCACCGTGTTCATCGAGCAGATCGCCAATGCCGGCGACCTCCTCACCGACGCCGAGAAGACGGCATTCACCGCCGAGGCCCGCGTGCTCCGCGCGTTCGCTTACTGGAACATGATCGACCTCTTCGGTCACGGCCCCTGGGTTCCCGGCTCCGTAACCGGTTCCATACCTCCCACCTACGACCGCAAGCAGCTCTTCGACGCCACCGTGGCCGACCTTACGGACGCCATTCCCTCCGTACCCGTGGCCGCCGAGCAGACCTACGGCCGCGTGAGCCGCGAGGCTGCCTACATGCTACTGGCAAAGCTCTACCTCAACGCCGAGGTCTATACCGGCACCCCCATGTACGAGGAGTGCGCCGCAGCCTGCAAGAAGGTTCTCGAAGGCGGCATGACCCTTGCCAAGGAATACAAATACCTCTTCTGCGGCAGCAACGACCGCTATGTAGGCAAGGGTGAGATACTCTGGGCCGCACCGCAGCAGGCCGGCACCATGGAGAGCTGGGGCGGCACGACCTACCTCTGCGCCGGCGCATATTGCTCGGCCATACCCAAGGATGTGCTCCTGCAGTGGGGCTGCGACATCTCTCCCTGGAACGGCCTCAAGGTCAAGCCCGAGCTTATCAACTCTTTCGAGCCCGGCGACAAGCGCTACCTCTTCTACGGCGACGGCTTCAACAACAGCGTGGCCGACCTGGAGAGCTACGAGACCGAGGGCTATGTATGCTGCAAGTATCGCTACGTGAGCGAGGACAACTACGACAACGACCCGAACGTCGGACCGGTTGTGAAGAACTCCAGCGGCATGAACGACGCCGACTATCCCATCTTCCGCCTGGCCGACACCTACCTCATGCTGGCCGAGTGCGAGCTCAACGGCGTGAAGGACTGCAACGGCCTCTACTACTACAACGAGGTGCGCGACCGCGCAGGCCTGCCCAAGGTGGGCAGCTTCAGCAAGAGCGACCTGCTGCATGAGCGCCAGTGCGAACTCTACTGGGAAGGCCACCGCCGCAGCGACCTTATCCGCTTCGGCCTCTTCACCGGCAGCCAGTATCTCTGGAGCTGGAAGGGCGGCGAAGCAGCGGGCGCTTCCATCGCCGACTTCCGTTCGGTCTACGCCATCCCCTATCAGTACGTAGCAACCGTAGGACAGAACACGGGTTATTAAGTTAAAAGTTTATAGTTTAAGGTTTAAGGTTTAAGGTTTAGGCTTCAATCCTCCTGCCGACGACCGACTATACAAAAATATTAAACGATTATGAAGAAAATCAGCATACTGATGGGCGCACTGGCCCTTGCCGGCGGTTTCGCATCCTGCTCCGACGACGACACCCCCGCGCTCAACACCCCCGAGAGCTTCGTGCTGAACACGCCTCCCATGGCCGACCAGTATTACGAGCTCGCCCCCGGCGGCACCATCGCCCTGAGCTGCTCGCAGCCCGACTACGGCTTCGTGGCAGCCGCCACCTACGGTGTGGAAATGTCGCTCGACAAGAGCGAGGACAATGTCTATGCCATCGAGTCCAACGCACCCTCGCAGGCCGCCTTCACCATCAGCCAGGAAGCGGTGGCCATGGGTTTCTGCAAGCTGAACGGCATAGAGACAGTCGACCAGTGGAACGAACTCAATCCCGGCTACGCACCCATTTATATCCGTGCTACCGCCCAGCTTAACAAGGGCGGCGTAGGCCTGGTGAAGAGCAACTGGATCGAGCTCAAGAACGTCAAGCCCTACTTCGCAGTGCCTACTCCCGGCTTCATCTACCTTGTAGGCACGCCTTCAGAATGGAGCATGAACCTTACCGAGACTCTGAAGAACTGGCGCCTCTATGAGGACGACAAGGCCATCGGCTCCAAGATCTATACCGGTGTGTTCAATATCCCCGCCGGCGACGTGCTCTTCCGCTTATACTCCGAGCTCGACGGCAACTGGGACACCTTCAGCTACGGCCCCGCCAACAACCACAACGGCGACGCAGTGGCATCGGACGGCGCATTCAACATCACCTGCGAGTTCAACGCCGACGGCGAGTTCACCGACGGCATCAAGGCCACGAAAGACAACTTCCACTTCCCGAACTGGGACGGCGGTCAGGTCACCATCATCGTGGACATGAGCAAGGAGGACGCCATGACTGTCACAATGGTACGCGGCGAGCACAAGCCCGTAGTCTCCAACTACGCCTACATGGTGGGCAACAACGGAGGCTGGGTCGTTCCCGATGCCGAGTCGGTCTATGCTACCGACTGGCGTCTGACCGATGAAGGCGCCACCGGCATCTATACCGGAACCTTCCAGATGCCGGCCGACTTCGGCGCCGACGGCGACAAGCTCTATTGCCGCTTCTACGACGCTCTCAACGGCTGGGGCGCCGCCAAATGGTCGGCAGCCGCCGACGGCTCCAACGTCGACGCTTTCTCAGGCATAGCATTGCCCACCGTACAGGGCGAGGGATGCTTCGTGCTCGCCGGAGCCGCAGGCCACAGCGTCACCGTCAATCTTGACGCCAACAACAACGAGGTCACATTCACCATCAACGACTAACGCTTTATGAACAAACTGTATATACTCTGCGCTCTCGGCATGGGCCTCGCATTCACCTCCTGCGACGAGGTTGAGGAGAGCCTGGCCAAGCCGCAGACCAACCCCCAGGAGGCACCTTTCGACGCCTCCGTCATAGCGGTAACTCCCGATGCGTCGCTCCTCAACCTCATCGAGCTGAACGCACAGAACAAACCCGCACAGCTGGCCGTCGCCACGCTCGGCGACACCGAGGGCTACACCCTGCGCCTGGCCGCACAGCTGGCAAAGACCGAGGACTTCGCCGAGCCCGTAGCCATCGAAACCGAGAACGGCGCAGACGGCGTCGTGAGCGTGTCGGCCGACGAGCTCCAGAATTTCTATTACGACAAGGTGACACACGACCCCCGCGAGGGCAAGGCCTACGTGCGCTTCGCTGCCTATGCAGCCAAGGGCACCTCGGAAGTGCGCATCGGCGGTACGGACTTCTATTACGGTCCCTACGAGCTGAGCATCAAGCCATTCGACGCTGAAAAGGTGATCGAGGACAGCTACACGCTCAAAATCGGCGACCAGGAGATACCTTTCGGCCACACCGACGCAAGCCCCTACGACGACCCCGTGTTCAGCGTAGTGGCACAGGCCACGGACGGTGCCGAATGGCAGGTGGTATCGGCTACGGGTACGGTCTACGGTCCGGCCGGCGCCACAGATGCCACCGGCGACCTTCTGGCCGACGCTCCGGCAGGCAAGTTCGGCATCAACGGTCCCGTGATGTTCTCCATCAACATGCTCACTGACACCTACGAGTACAAGCTGGCCTACGAGTGCATGTACACCCCGGGCGGCAGCAACGGCTGGAGCGCAACGGCATCGCAGATACTGACTACCGACAACTACGACTACTACAGCGGCGTCGTAGTAATCGACGAGGCAGGCTTCAAGATGAACCCCGACAATGACTGGAAGGGCCACGACATGGGCGTGGGCGAGGCACTCACGGAGACGGCTCCGGGCGTATACGAGGGCAGCCTCAACGGCGGCGGCAACATCACCGCCGGCGCGAAGGGTCTCTACTACGTGGAGTTCACCCTCAGCACCCGTGCCATCAAGATCAGCGCCATCAACACGCTGGGAGCCATCGGCGGCTTCAACGGCTGGGCCGCAAGCGAGCCTATGCTTCCCTCGGAGGACTTCCTGGTGTGGACATCGGCACCCCTCGACTTCCCCGCCGACTGTGACTGGAAGATACGCGCCAATGACGACTGGAAAATCAACTGGGGCGATTCGCTGAATCCTCTGAAGTTCAACGCCGGCAACATCAAGACCCCCGAGGCCGGCAAGTATGTCGTGACCGTTGACTTCTCGGCTGTGCCTTATGTTGCAACCCTTGCAAAGCAATAAGGGCTATAATCGCTAAATAAAATGCCGCCCGCGAGCACTCGGCTCACGGGCGGTGTTTTATTTAGCGGTTTATAGTTTAGGGTTTAAGGTTTAGAGAATGGCTTAGAGGACTTGCCGGTGCCTCCTCGGTTGGGCTTATTTGGCGTGGTGCAACCCGCCATGCGGCAGGTTGATGCTGTTTTGCGGGCTTACCTCGGGTACGGCGCTATGCGCCTTAACCCGAGGCTAACCATATTTTACCCGCCATGCGGCGGGTAAACGTCTGATGTACTGTTGATAGTAGTGCTTAGTGGCAATCGGTGTGTCGCCTCGATAAACCAAGGGTGCGTTCAGACGGCGAGAATCTGGTCGGCGTGCGTCTTGGTCTTGATCTGCTTGGGGGTGAAGATGTGGGTGATGGTGCCGTCGGGACCGATAAGGAATGTGGTGCGCAGGGTGCCCATGTATTTGCGCCCGTACATGGACTTCTCGCCCCATACGCCCATGGCCTCCTGAAGGCGGTGGTCGGTGTCGGCAATGAGGGTGAAAGGCAGGTCGTGCGCGGCGATGAATTTCTGATGCGAGGCGGCCGGGTCGCTGCTGACGCCTACGATGCTGTAGCCTTTGGCGGCGAGGGCGTCGATGTTGTCGCGCAGCGAGCAAGCCTCGGCGGTGCATCCGGAGGTGTTGTCCTTGGGGTAGAAATAGAGTACGAGATTGTGGCCGGCGAAGTCGGACAGTTTTACTTCCTTGCCGTTCTGGTCGGTGCCCAGCAGTTCGGGCGCTTTGTCTCCTATGTTCATAATTTCGTTTTTGATGAATAATTATAACGCCAAAGTTACGAAAAAAGTGCGAAGCGGACGTGGTTCGACTGAATCGCGGGTGAACAATAAGGAGAGATTTTTCATTTGTTTTTGTATAAGGCATATAAAAATGAAGAAGGATACGATATACAGCAGATTCTCACATCTGGCGGCTCACAGACCCGACGCGACGGCTGTGGCGGAGGACGGGCGGACGGTGACATACCGCGAGCTTGACGCGATGGCTAACGCCATAATGTCGAAATTCTATGATGACCGATACGCGACCGTAGGCATAGTGATGAGCCACGGCATAGAGATGGTGGCGGCCATGCTGGCCGTGCTGAAGAGTGGGGCGGCTTACGTGCCCGCGGAGCCGTCGCTGCCGCAGGAGCGCATCAACTACATGATGCGTACGGCGTCGGTGGATTTCGTGATAACGGACGGCTACTGCCGCAACCTGCCGGAGGCCCAGCCGCTGGCCGACAGGTCGGAGCCGTACGGTGTGGCCTACATACTTTATACTTCGGGCACTTCCGGCCGGCCGAAAGGCGTGGTGGTGGAAAATCACAGCGTGGTGAACTATGCGGAGGCTTTCGAGCATGAGTTCCACGTGGGGCCGGGCGATGTGATGCTGCAATATTCCGTGTGCTCGTTTGACATCTTCGTTGAGGAGGTTTTCACCACGCTCCTGAACGGGGCCACGCTTGCCATACCGTCGAAGGAGGTGCACGACGGCAGTCTTGCCGACCTTATGGCCTTCTGCGAACGCCACGGCGTGACGGAGATAAGCGGGTTTCCGTATCTGCTGGCCGACATGAACCGCTACCGCGTGCACCCGTCGCGGCTGCGGCTGCTCATCAGCGGCGGCGATGTGCTGCGGGCGGCGTACATAACGTGGCTCAAGGATCGGGACTTCGTGATATACAATACTTACGGGCCGAGCGAGACGACGGTGTGCGCCACGTATTTCCGAGTTGACAACGCCACGCCCCTTGAGGACGGCACTTACCCGGTGGGCAGGCCCGTAAGGGGAGTCGAGGTGGAGATACTCGACAACGACCTGAGGGCGGTGCGCGAGGGCAGGACCGGGGAGATATGCATCTTCGGCGAAGGCGTGTCGCGCGGCTACATCGGTAATCCTCCCGAACAGGTGAATTTTGTGGTCCTCGATGACGGCAAGCGCGCTTACCGCAGCGGCGACCTGGGCTATCGGCTGCCCGACGGCAGCATCGCCTTCCTGCGGCGTAAGGACAAGCAGGTGATGATTCTGGGCAAGCGTGTGGAGCCGGAAGAGGTAGAGAATGTGCTGAACGAGTCGCCCTGCGTGGAGCGCGGGGTGGTGCGGGCACACACCGACGAGCACGGACTGGCCTACCTGACGGCCTACTTCGTGCCGTCGCACAAGAACTGCCGGCTGAGCCGCATAAAGAGCTTCCTGCGGTCGCGTCTGGCCGACTTCATGGTGCCGGAGTTCTTCGTGAGGATGGACGAGATACCGCTTACGGTGCGCGGCAAGGTCAACGACCATGCGCTGCCCGTGGTGCTGAAGGAAGGGGAGGAGGAATGAACATAACGATACGGGAAATATCGGCAGTCGCGACACTGATGCACTGGCGCGCCGAGGTGATAGGGGAGGTGTTCGGCACGGTGCCGTCGAAGCGCCTGCTGGTAGCCAACCGGCGCTATTACCGCGAACATGCCGGCGACGGTACGCATTATGCCGTCGTGGCCGCGGCGGACGGCACGGACGCCGGGTGCGGAGCCATCTGCCTCTCGGACGAACTGCCGTCGCCCGACAATCCTTCGGGCCGATGTGCATACCTTATGAATATATACGTGCGCCGGGAGTATCGTTGCCGCGGCATAGGCCACGCTATCGTACGCCGGCTTGTGGAAAAAGCCCGAGAACTGGGCTGCGACAAGATATATCTTGAAACAACCGAGGGTGCACGTCCGTTATATAAGAGTATCGGGTTTGAGGAGATGCCCGAAATGATGAAGTATGCAGACGTTCAGAACAGGAAACCTTAAGGTAACGGCAGTGAAAGAGTCCGGCGGCAGGATATGCTATATGCTTTATCCTTTCGACGGCCTCGGCGAGTGGATAGAGCAGGCGGCGCAGAAGTACGGTGTGTCGCTGGCCGTTATAACCGGCATGGACTGGGACGACGACCTCACGCCGTGGCCGGCAGCGGGGCAACCGCCTGGCAGCCCCGACTTCAGGGGGAATGCGGCCGGATTCCTTTCCACCATTATTTCGGAGGTGATTCCCGAGGTGGAGCGACGGCTGGGCATAGCGGGCGGTGCCGAGAGGACGCTGGCGGGCGTGTCGCTTTCCGGCCTGTTCACGCTGTGGCAATGGCTGACGAACGATACTTTCCGGAACATCATAAGCCTCTCCGGCTCATTCTGGTACGCCGGCTTCGCCGACTGGGCCGTGAAACAGTCCGTGTCGGGCAAAACCGGCCGGGCGTACTTTCTGCTCGGCAACCGTGAGGCAAAGAGCAGCGTCAGGGCTTTCCGGCCGGTGCAGACCGACACGGAGAAGATAGTCCGCTACCTGCAGGACAACGGCGTCGATGCCGTCTTTGAGTTAGTGCCGGGCGATCATTACCAGTACGCCGAGGCGCGCCTCGACCGGGCATTAAGCCGGATGTTTCTTCAGCAGTCTTACTGAGATTGTTATTGCAGCATCGCAATAATTGCGTAATTTTGCACGGCTTGCGGACACATGAATGCCCGCATGCGTAGCATACTACTAAGATTACTGATTCTGATGACTCTGAAGGAATTTGAAGCATACTTCCGGAAGCTGTATCTGCCGCTTGGCATGTACGCTCTGCGGCTTGTGGATGATGCGGATGTGGCGGAGGATCTGGAGCAGGATGCCTTTATGAAGGCGTGGATGTATATTGACAGCGGTAATGAAATAGAGAACTTTACCTCGTTCATGTACAGGACTCTGCGGAATGTTTGTCTGAACTATCTTCGAAACAGACATGAAATGCTTGGCGAGGATTTTATACCGGAAGTCAGTGCAGAAGAAATTGATACGTCTTTCAGAGATGCAAGAATATGGAAAGCCATTGACTGCCTGCCGGAAAAATGCCGTGAGGTTTTCCTGATGAGCAAGCGCGACGGCCTCACCAATGAGGAGATAGCTGAAGAACTTGGAATCTCCGTCAAGACCGTAAAGAACCAGATGACAAAAGCTTATGCCCGATTGCGGGAGGCATTGTCGGACGGACACAGACCATTCTTTTTGCCATTTTTGTAAAAATTGCAGGTTTCGGAGTAGGACCTTTTCGGTAATGATGAGTCATAAGAGTGAACGAATCATTCATCATCACAATGAAAAGGACAATATTTCTTTTACTGGCAATAATAGCTTTCGCCCATGTTTCGGAAGCCCGTCAGCCACAACGGGGCTACCGTGGCTTCCTGGAGTGGAGCAGCAGCGTGCGTTCCGATAAATACGGGGTTTTTGATATGAACTGGAATCTCACAACGGAACGTCAGGGCACTTTTTATACCGGTTTCACGACCTCACACGGCTATCAGATCAACCCGATGTTTTTTATCGGCGCAGGCCTCGGGATGGAGAAGTGTGGGAAACTTGACAATTGGATAGTTCCTATTTTTATTCAAGGTAGAATAGATTTGAAGTTTGGCAAATTTACGCCGTTTGGTGATCTGAGGCTCGGGGCCAATATCGCCGACGGAGGCGGCATATACGCATCTCCCACCATAGGCTACAGATTCAACTGGGGACGCAAGATGGGTGCGAATCTCGGAATAGGCCTGAGTCTCGCCGGTTATAAGGCCGAGCATTATGAGGGGACCACGACCGGTCCGGATTCATATGAGATTCAATATGTAAGCACCGAACACCATGTCAGTCCATATTTTTCATTCCGCATAGGCATAGATTTTTAAACACTCCCTACTATGAAAAACATAGAAGTCGGTTTTATTGCGTGTCATTACAAGGAAGGACGATTTTCTCCAGATGCAGGCTGGCGCCGCCTCGGCATAGCTCCGGTATCTCTGTGGAGAAGATACAGGGTTGCAGCTGCTGTGGCTGTCACTGTCATTCTGTCGGCATCGGCCGCCATATTGTACAGGGAATATCGTCTGAATGACATTCCGCAACAGACAGCTCCGGTCGAGACTGTCAGTTCGTTGGCTGAAGTAAAGGTCATAGACTTTGAGAATGCACCCTTACCGGATGTCATAAAGAAAATCGAATCGGTTTACGGTGTAAAAGTCGAGGGTGTTCCTGCATCCCCTGAAGAATATGTGCTTTCACTCCACTATGAGGGAACTCCGACTGACCTCATATCTGTAATCAACGATATTCTTGATACACAAATGACCGTGACGGAGAAATGAAACGGTTTGTCTTATCCATAATGCTGTGCGTCAGTGCCGTCTGCATGGCCCGTAATGTCACAATCCGTGCTGTTGACCAGCCGGCTGCCGTGGTGTTCAGGAATATCGTGGAGCAGACAGGCAAGAATTTTGTGTATTCATCCGATCTGCTGAAAGATATGCGTGTGTCGGTCAATGTCAGAAACAAGTCGCTGAAGCATACTCTGTCCGTGATATTCAGAAACACCGACATAGATTATGACATCAAGGGAAACAACATCATTCTTAAAAGAAAGCGCAAAGCTGAAAAGGTGGAAAGGCCGACCGCTGCAGGCGACAGTATGCCGACTTTACCGACATACTATAAGGCTAAACCTGAAATGCTTGAGGAAGTGATTGTGGTTTCCCGTCTTGAAGCTCCGTCTGTGGAGACCGCTGAAATCGGAGCAAAAAAGCTGTCGGCAGCCGATATTGTAAATACTCCCGTAATGTTCGGAGAAAGCGATGTCCTTAAGGCATTGCATATGCAGCCCGGAATAAGCGGCGGCTCCGAGGGAATGGCTGAGATGCACGTGCATGGCGGCAATTCCGATGAAAATCTTTTCATGCTTGACAATGTGCCTGTTTATCAAGTGAATCATCTGGGAGGCCTGTTTTCTGCATTTAATGTCGATGCCATTCGTTATATTGATTTCTTCAAGTCCTCGATACCGGCCAAGTATGACGGACGATTGTCTTCCTATCTTGATGTTCGCACCAAAAACGGTTCGCAGGAAGGACATCATGGATCGTTCAAACTCGGACTCACATCCGGCGCGTTCAATATTGACGGTCCCATCGGACGGAAGACATCATATTCAGTAGCATTACGCCGTTCGTGGTTTGACTTGCTGTCGGTTCCGTTGCTGGCGATAGTCAACTCGTCGACATATGACAGCAGAATACGTTTCCGTTATGCCTTCATGGATCTCAACGGAAAAGTCACGCATTGTTTCAACAACAAGGCTACCGGTTTTGTCAGTGTCTATTTCGGCGATGACAATCTCAAGACAGGAAGCCGGGACAGGGATGACGGCTTTTATGGGTGGCATGAGGATGACAAGTACGACATGCACTGGGGTAATCTTGTAGCCCGGATGGGATTCAACTACAGATTTCGTCCGTCGCTCTCCGCTGAGTTTACGGCGGCCTATACCCGGTTCTTTTCAGGCATGAGACATAGATATTATTGCAGTTACAGGGATGCATCCGGCGTTGAGGAAACGAAGTCGATTACCGACACGGACAATAATATTAACGACTGGATATTCAGAGGCGATTTCGACTGGAAGCCGAATGATGCCAACCGGATACGTTTCGGTGCCGGATACACGTTGCATTCTTTCCTGCCGGGTCGCACCTCCCGCAACTATTCAAATGGGACAACAATAGTTACCTCCAGCGACTCCACTCAATCATATACTGCCAATGAGGCCAACCTCTATATAGAGGATGATTTTCGTATATCGGATAAATTCTATGTCAATGCCGGTTTTCACGGCTCTCTTTTCAATATAAGCGGCAAGACACGCTATGGCCTTGGCCCTCGCTTGTCTGTATGTTATAAGCCTGCTGAGAATTTGGCTGTCAAGGCTGCTTACAGCCGGACAAACCAGTATGTGCACCAGCTTTGTCAAACATATCTTGCGCTTCCGACCGACCAATGGGTGCCGATAACAGGAAATCTGAAGCCACAGACAGCAGACAAGATTTCCGTGGGAGGATACTGGCAGTCTGATAATGGAATGTATGCTGTTTCAGTAGAAGGCTTTTATAAGAATATGCATAACCTTGTGGAATACCGTGACGAGTATTATCTCCAGCCTCCAATGGGGCCGTGGAACGCCCGGTTATGCAGCGGCAAAGGGACTGCTAAAGGTGTTGATATAAAAATTGAGAAAGCTTTAGGGCGACTTTCAGGTCATATCGCTTATTCTCTCGCATGGGCCGACCGGACTTTTCCGGAAAAGAATGGCGGCCATCCCTTCCCGGCCCGGTTTGACCACCGACATACAATAAACATCCTGCTTAACTGGAAAATCAGTGATAAGGTACAGCTCAATGCCGCGTGGACCGGACATTCAGGCAACCGTTTCACATTGCTGCCTCAGGTGTGGGAATCACCCGACTTAAGTATGACAGATTTCAGCGAAAGCACCACACTGAAGGCCCGGATAAATAATTACCAGTTGCCATTCTATCATCGTCTTGACCTATCATGCACGGTCAGAAACAGGCGCGGCTACTGGAATTTCAGCCTATACAACGCATATTGCCACATGAACACGGTAGCTATCCGTCGTGAATATTCCTACGATGGCCGACCTGTGTTCCAGAAAGTAAAGATGCTTCCAATAATCCCTTCAATATCGTACACATGGCAATTCTGAGATATTTTCTTCCGATTACGCTTGTCCTCTCTATGACAGGGTGCTACGAGAATTTTGCGCCCAAAATCGATACAGATCCTGTGCTTTGTATCAACTCTCTGATAACGGCCGGGGAACCGATTGAGGTACGCGTCTCTCATACATGGGTGTACAATAACGAGAGGGACAGCCGAGAGCATACGGTGGATGACGCAGAGGTCTTCATCTATGCCAACGGCGAGCTTCGGCCGGAAGGCTATATAGCTCGGGAAGGTGACGATATACGTATTGTAGCCGAGAGCCGAAAATACGGCAGTGCCGAGGCTACGGTGACAGTGCCGAAGGCGGTGCCTGTGTCTTCGATTGAATTCCGTCCGCAGCTTGTGAGCGCCGATAAAGAACAGGATGTAGCCATGAATGGAAGTCTGTACTTTAATATGAACGTCTTTATGCGGATTGTCGATTCCAACAGTACGGATGACTTTTTTAAACTTGAGCTCCATACACTCTCTCCGGAGGACGAACGGGACAGCGAGGGCGATTATGAATGGTCAGACATATCTCATGTCAGTTTTTATACAGGTTCGCTCGAATATAATGCCGAGCCCATTTTCAAAGAGTATATCGGAATTCTGGAGTCTGTCATGGGAAGTGATGATGATTATATGATGGTCTTTTCCGACCGACAGTTCTCCGGTAAGGAATACACACTGAATTTGCAATTTTCCGGGGCCGGTTATTCTGTTTATGCACCGGAATATGACCCTGCACTTTACGATTGCAGCATAGTGTTCACGCTCGCCACAGTTTCACGAAGTTACTACAACTGGGCCTTATATGTGTGGCAGCGTGATTCCGGGGTGATTATCGACCTTGGCGACGTAGGATTTGCCGAACCGATGTGGGGCTATAGCAACGTATCAACAGGCGCAGGCATTGTGGCCGCCCGTTCGCTCGCAACATATACACTCAATCTTAAAGATTTCATTCAACAGTCATTAATGGATATGGAATGAATAGCTAATACGCTTCAAACCAATTAGATAACAGAATAAACAATGAAACATCCCTTGTTCGGGATAAGCGTTATCGCGCTTATCTCAGCCCTCCTGTTGCCTTCATGCAGCAAGAATGAGTACATCCCGATGGAGACGAGCTCAAAATCCATCAATGTCGAGGTGGAATGCGTTGGAGCTTCCGGTGAGAATCTTCTTGCCGACAAGTCCTTCACTGACAAAATCAAAATCGTGGGAGAGAGTTCCCGGTCCGACATCAGGTTTGCAGTCAGAAACAATCTCCTCTGTTTTGAGGCAGACCTCCCTGACCGGAATGACATGAAGTGGTCTAAGGACCGAAGTGAGGCCACGGGCATGTCCGGAATGACGATATACTTTGGCAAACAGAAAGCATCCCTGAAGTGCTTCCTGAAGTTCACAGCAAATCGCCCGCCGGCCGTTTCCGGAGGCGCCATGACTCTTGAAGAAGTCGAGTACAGAAATCATATCTATAAACGTCGCGGAAACGTAGTGTTCCTTAAAATCGTATTCAACCGAGACGGCAAGCTGTAACGGTTTTCCGACGCCGCAAGATTCTTGCCGGTAGCAAAATGGAGTACAACTCTCTGAGCTGCACTCCATTTTGCTGTCGTTTTATATCAGCAGTCGCAAGACGTTCTTTTAGTTTTGTCATGAAGGATTCACGGTCCGTTTCCTCGCCGTTGAATTCGCGTACGCGTTCCGCAAGGTGGCCGAAATCAAGCGGCACATTATTGCTGACGTACCACAGGAAGTCGTACCAGTTGCGTCCTTTGACCCGGTTTTTCCAAGCCCTGTAAAACAAGCGCTTGCATCTTGCCGGCATCTTGCCGTATTTAGCCAATACTGAGTTCATGCCGAAAATATAGTAAAATTTCAGGAACTTAGTCCTGTTCGATAGGACTTTCTTCCTGAAAAATTACTGTATAATAGAACGGTCAGTCGCCGAATACATCGCGGGCGACATTATCCGGGTTGACATATTCCGAATCCTCCATCTACGTTAGTCAATAGCTGTTCATCTCGGCTTCCGACATAACCTTTCACATAAAGATTACAGTAAAAAGAATATGTCTAATGGGTTAGTTGCAGCCATTTGTGCTGTCGAGAAATCCGGATCCCAATAACGTTTTAATTTGAGCATGGTGCGTATTTGTCCGGCTTTCTGCGAAACGGTTGAAGAAGATGTGCCAAAATGATCAATTATTTCAGATAATGGCAGATAAGGTTCGAATGATTTGTCGAACAAAAAATTCATTGTCGCTATGGTATAAACCACTGCGGCTGCCCATATTTCCAACCGACCTCGTTCAAGAGGATTCGTTCTCTTGCGTCCCAGTTTTCGAACCATCTTCTCGCAGAGCGAAGCATATTCTGCATCAATTTTCTCATTACAGAAGCTGACTGCCAGTCTGACAATCTCGTCCTCTCTCGCCTTTATTTCATCCTTATCCATATTATTATAATCTTTTCCTTTTTTTCAACGCCGAAGTTACGAAAAAAGTCTGAATCAACCGTCCTGTTTTTTATCGTTGATTAGGTGTCTTACTTCACTTCCTCAAATCTAACCATATTTGATTACCAATATTTTATTGTTATATGGTACAAATATGGGATTTCAAGTTCATAGGAATGGCATCAGTTACTTTGTCGTTTTTAGTCTCATCTTGTTTCTTCCCATTCCTTTTTAACTCGCTCGACTTCCGCGATCAACTGCTGCTCTGTGGGAAGATAGAGTTGATATTTAGATGCAACAATTGTGTTATTGTCCGAGGGAAGGGTCATCT
>PPYF01660274.1_pt1 | contig 139198 bp, 126 predicted proteins | sample 1559871 | NCBI WGS metagenome assembly PPYF01 (sample SAMN08240021, study PRJNA423297) | Human gut metagenome, whole genome shotgun sequencing project. | reverse complement strand
CACAGCTCCATCAACCAATAATCAATTGGTCAGTATTATTTATTTGAGTCCAGTGGCTAACTTATTCTTGAAATTTAGGATAATAAAAAATATCAGGACAGGAGGGAGAAAAATGCACCAGCTCAAAGCAATCCAAGGAGATATTACTCAGGTTCACGTTGACGCGATTGTCAACGCTGCTAATACAACGTTACTTGGTGGCGGTGGTGTTGATGGAGCGATTCATCGGGCTGCTGGCCCTGGATTGTACGCTGCTTGTTTGAAATTTCATGGTTGTCCAACCGGTGAAGCACGGATTACACATGGCTTTCGTCTGCCAGCAAAGTACGTTATCCACACGCCGGGACCAATTTGGCATGGCGGTACTAATGACGAGGACGAATTGTTAGCTAATTCATACCGGAATAGTTTGCAGCTTGCTGAAGAAAACGATTGTAGTACGGTAGCTTTTCCTTCTATTAGTACTGGAGTGTATGCTTTTCCGTTAGCTCGGGCTGCTCACATTGCCATCACAACAATCCGTGATTTTCTTAAAACGAGTCAGGTTGTCGATGAAGTTGAGATGGTCTGTTTTGATCCAATCACCTATGCAGCTTACCAAAAAGAAATCAAAGAAGAATAGTAAAAATAAACTTCAAGAACTTAATTGTAAAGCTCTTGAAGTTTATTTGTTTAAAATCTTTTTCTTCTAAACGCTAAGTATCCTAGTCCTGAAATCAAAACGATATAGCAGCAAGTTCCCCAGAAGAGTTAGCTGTTAGAAAGCATGGAAGTGGGATGGTAGGATGCGTAATTATAATATTGAGTTGTGAGATTAGTCATGTTAAGGGGGTTCCACTTGAGGATTTGATCAATTCCCAAGTTAGCGTTTAGTAAACTTGCAGAAAAGCCTCTCCCCATAAAAATGATAATCGCATTAATCGCAATAACAATTGCATCGGAGTTAATCAGACAAGAGAAGAGACACAGTAAGCTGATAATTAAGGTTGAAGTTATGATGTCAATACCAGTCGTCGCTAGCATGCTTACTACTAGTGGCTGATGGTATTTATAAATACTTGTCCATGATACTGGTGCATTGAGAAGCGGAATAATATTTAAAAGAACGGTAAAGATAATTGCTAAAAGGTGAAGGGCTACGTTATAGATAAATAGTGCAATGTACTTTGCCATAAAGGTAGCTAGTTTGCTCGATGAATGATAAATCAGTGCAAGGATCGTATTGTTTTGAAATTCTGTTGAAAAAATAGTTGATCCAAGGATGACAAGAATTAGCATAATAATGTCGCTGGAATTATAACAGGTCATCACAAGCAAATTGGAATAGTCTCTCCCCGTTGCTAATCCCATAATAATCATTAGGCCGATCATTATCACGGGCATCCACCAAGTGAGTTTGCGGTGACTGAGTTTATAAAGTTCACGATGTAATTCGGGATACATACTTGTCCCTCCCTATTTTTGGTAGTTTTTAAAGGCCCACAGTCCCAAAATAATGAATAGTAGGGTATAGCAACCATTACCGAGAAATAATTCAAAATTACTGAGATGGGTAATTTTAATTACACTTTGATTAGATAGTTGAACAATGATGTTAATCATATTAAGCGGGTTCCACGCCCATAATTGTTTCGGAAGGATATTCATTAATAGCCCAGAAAAATTAGCTCCCAAAAAATCGACTGCAAGGCCAATAATGATGACAATTGAATTTGACTTCAACAAGATAACCAAAAGTAGTGAGAGAGAAATGGTAAACAGTAGGTAGATAAAAGCGCCTAGAAAGTTATACCCTAACGCTGTAATCAGGGAATAACCATGAAAATTATCAGACCACGAATAGTTATTTCCTAGAAATAGCATCAAAACCAGTGAGCAAACAAAACCAGCTACCAACAAAGCAATCCCATAAACCACTAGGGTAATCAGTTTAGCAAGATAAATGGTAAGGGGATTGTTACTTCTGAAAAGAAGCGTGATCATTGTATTATTACGATATTCCATTGAAATAGAATCAGCACTGACAGCAACCATAATAATCGCACACCATTGAATAGCCCCAAATCCCTGAGTGATCAAGAAAGGGTTAATCTTGTATGCAGGAATGCTGCTATAAAGCATTAGCGCGATCATAACAAGAAGGCCGTAAAGAGGAGTTCGCTGGTGAGTGAATTTATAAATTTCTCGTGATAAACTATTTCCCATTTGAATTCTCCCACCTTTCTTTAAGGACAGTAATGATTTTCTTCTCGAAAGATGGGACATTAGGAACAAGTTCCCGTAACCAGACCTGGTTCTTGAATAGTATTTGTTGAATTTGAGAGAGTGCATCCTTATTAACAATTAGTCCAGTAGAGGTAGGGGTTACAGTAATGGAATTAGCAGTTAATAATTTAATGGCGGTTTGATTATCGGTGGTTACCAAGCGATATTGCTGACTGTCTCTTTCTTGGAATTGGGAAACTGGGACATCCATAATGATATGTCCCTGGTTTAAAATGATTACGGAAGTCATTACCTTTTGCAGTTCGCTTAAAACATGACTTGAAATAAGAAATGCGGTTCCCTTGTGTGCATACTCGTGAATTATTTTTCTGATAAGAATGGTAGTTTCAATGTCTAAACCATTCATTGGTTCATCTAAGATCACAAACTGGGGATGGTTAAGTAGATCTAATGCAATTCCTAATTTTTGTTTCATCCCAATTGAATAGCTTTTGGCCTGACGCTGAATATAGGAATTCATTTGTAGTTTAGTGATTAATTCAGCGACCTCACCTTTATCAGTTGAATATAGGGAGAGATTATCCTTTCCACTTAAAAATGGGTAAATTGCAGGATTTTCGATCAAGGCGCCAACATTTTGTAGAGCCTTGTGATTATTGGCAGTAATGGGCTGATTGTTAAAAGCAATCGATCCGGTGAATTTTGTTAGACCCAGAAGAGATTTCATAATGGTTGTTTTACCCGCGCCGTTCGGTCCGATTAAACCCACGATTTCACTCGGTTTGATACTAAATGAAGCATTCTCGATTATCTGCTTACGACCATAGAAAATATTAAGATTCTTCACGGTTAGCATTGAATCATCTTCCCAATAAGTTGAATTCACCTTAATTCTATATGGGGGGTTCATTAATCAATAGGTGAACAAATTAAAAACTCTTAGTACGCTGAATTGGGCAATACTAAGAGCTTTTTTGAGATTAATTTTCCTCAACCTGGCCATCAACAATTTGACGATATGTGCGGGTAGTCAATCCATAGAGAATAAGGTAAAGGATAAGGAGACTGATTGCTACAATTATTCCCACAGTGATCATTAGCGGAAGGTTGTAGAAGTTAAGTTGAATCATGATTTGCCGAATTGCCGGAATGGCAAAACAAAGGTTAACGATTGCACCAACTACGGGAAGAAGGAAGACCATTAAGACCTGACTGTGAATACTTTTAACGGTTTCCTTTTCACTAAGCCCAACCTGTTGCATTATCTTAAATCGTTTCCGGTCAGCATACCCTTCAGAAATTTGCTTGAAGTAGATGACGATTGTTGTTGTGATCGCTAGTGCCAAGCTGATAAGGATCCCAACGAAAACTAGTCCGCCGTAGAGACTGTTAATCAACGACGTGATCGTTGCCTTGCCGGTAAATGAAAGGTTATTAATCCCGAGCTTTGCTTGTAAGGCGTTTTCAAATTTAATTCGTTGCTTTTGGTTTCCTGATAATTGGTAATTAAAGGTGGTTACGGTGGTTAATGGTAAGGACTTCGGAAGCTTATTAGCGATAATAAAGGTCGGGGTATAAATACTATGATCAGGATTGAAGTATCCTGAGAAGTGCTGAAGCTTTCTTGCATGATACTTTTGATTGTTAACGATCAGCGTCCCGTCATGCCCCTTATTATTGGTATAGGTTAATGCTTCATTACCCGTGAGATGAACATGCTGATTAGTGATGCGATTATATTCGTTAGTTGTTAATAAAATTACTGAACTACTGGCTTTACTGTCCATTTTTTGAATACTGCCCTGACTAATGAATTTGTTATCCCGCCAGTAGCCATACTGTGGAGTTGTCATTTTGTAAGTTAGGTAATGATTAATTTTAGCGTGGTGCTGACGAGCACTGGTGTTGATTACTCTTTTCTGCTCTTTTGTTAATCCTTGATTGCTTGTAATTACAACGTCTTCTGGAGCGTAGGATTTAACCGTACTACCAATCCCAACGTAAAGGGTAATTGAAGTGAAGAGAATTACAAGGATTGAACTACAAAGCAAACAAATAGTGGCAAGACTGGCGCCATTTTGCTGCATTCGCTGAATCATTCCGGAAACAGCAATGAAATGGCGAGGCTTGTAGTAGAAGTGGCTGTTTTTCTGGAGTAATTTTAAGAGAATGATGCTCCCGATGATAAACACTAGGTAGGTACCGATTACTAATAGAATTACTGCTAAAAGGAAATGTGAGATAGCAGAAATCTTGGGCTTAATTGTGAGTGTAATGTAGTATGCCCAGATTAAAAGAGCAAAGCCTAAAATCCCGGCGATTGAATATAAAATGCCATGACGTTTTGGTGTTACTGCTTCGGGATGCCAGAGCTGGTTTGGAGTCAACCGGTGAAGTTTGACTAGATCAATCACCATAATGATCGCGAAAAGGCATCCGGTTAAAATAATTGTTTTAGTAATTGCTGATGAAACGAACCACGATTGAGAGATGTGTCCAATATTTAAAAGATAGCCGAAACCAAGGAAGGCTAATTTTTCAAAGATGATTCCGAAGGCTAATCCGGCAACTAGGCTAATGACCATTAAATAGCACTTCTCGATAATTGTCAGGAGTTGAAGATTATGACTGGTCATTCCTAACATGCTATAAAGGCCGATCTCCCGGCTCCGTTGCTCCCAAAGAAAGCGATTGACATAGATTAGGAATGCTAAGGTAACGAGGAAAATGAACTTGAAGCCAAGATCCAACATTGCTGAAGTAACAGCCCCAGTATTAAGTTTCTTTAAGCTTGAGTTAGCTTCAATTGCAAGAAAGATGTAGTTAATAGCGACAAGCATAATGGTCGCCATTAGGTAGGGACCATAACTCCGCATGTTTCGCTTAAAACTAGAATTGATTAATTTAAAGTACAGCATCCTTATTCACCACCGTTCGTAAGGGTCATCATTGTATTGCTAATCTGCTCTTGGTATTCCTTAAGCGAGTCATCGCCACGGAATAATTCATGGTAAATTCTGCCGTCTTTAATAAAAAGAGTTCGCTTAGCATGACTAGCAGCGGCAGCACTATGGGTAACCATGATGATCGTTTGTCCATTACCGTTAACAGTATCAAAGAGATCAAGAATTTCATTACTGGTATTTGAATCAAGGGCACCGGTTGGTTCGTCAGCTAACAGGAGATCGGGTTGAGCAATTAATGCCCGGGCAATTGCTACCCGTTGTTGTTGACCACCAGATGTTTCTGTTGGAAAACGATCAATGATTTTGTTAATCCCTAATGCTTTAGCAAGCGGCTTAACCCGTTTAGCCATTTCTGCTACGGGAACCTGGGCTAGAACCAACGGGAGGTAAATGTTATCTCGGTTGGAAAGACTATCCAGGAGATTAAAGTGCTGGAAAATAAAACCAAGGTGTTCGCGACGGTACTTAGCTGCCTCGTCAGCGGTCAGATCGCTTAAATCTTGCCCGTTTAATAAAATTTCACCGGCACTAGCCTTTTCTAAGGTTGCGATGATATTCAACAAGGTACTTTTTCCAGCGCCAGATTCACCCATGATTGCGATGTATTCACCAGCGTTAACGTCAAAGCTAATATCTTTGAGTGCGTGAACTGGGTGAGTTGAATTAGCATTATATGTTCGTTTAATATGGCTAAGGTGTAAGAGGTTCATGATGATTGATCCTTTCTTTGATGGTTGAGTTTGTGAGGATTGGGTAGCTGAGGTTCTAGGCGACTGAGTCAAAATGTGTTCGCCGTGACCGCAACTTCCGCCTAATGTTTGAATGCAACATAGTCAAAATGTGTTCGCCCTAATGCTTCGAATGCAACATAGTCGAAACGCGCTCAGCCTAAGCTCCCTCAAGATAACGACCTCTCTCCTAGGCGATAGGTCGCCTTCGTCGAGAGAAATCGTTATCATCCGGGAGCTTTTTACGGCTTCACGCTCTATTTCATGGCTCACACTCTATCATTATTATAAAAAGGCTCTCCGGCAATTGGTACTTACAGAATTGCGGAGAACCTTACAGAATTGTAATGTTTATGGGCTGGGTTGTTACTTTTTAATGGTCTTGTGCCTGACATTATTTCCTGGGAAATGGAGAGTAGCACAAGTTCCTTGACCGGTTTTGGATGTGATTGTTAGATCGAAATTTAGCTGGGCGGTGATCTTTTTAACTAGATATAGTCCCATCCCCGTTGATTTAGTTGTTTGGTGACCGTTTTTGCCAGAAAAGCCATTGTCATAGATGCGGGGGAGATCACTGCTGGGAATTCCAGTCCCCTGATCAATAATTTGGAGACTATTATCAACCCAATTAAAGAAAATCGTTGCTCCATTAGGCGAATATTTAACTGCGTTTGCTAGAAGTTGGTTGATACAGAAGCGGAGCCACTTTTTGTCAGTTAAGACAGAAATCCCATTAAGGTGTTGGAGTTTGGGGACGAGCTGACGACTAATGAAAATAGAAGAGTTTTGCTTCAGGATCGTCATGATGAGTGCTTCCAGGTTAACCCATTCAAAATTAAAGTCATTACTAGACATTGCGAGTCGTTCATCATTTAATAACATTTCTAAATGGTAGTTTGCTTGCTGGACAGCTTGGCGGATTACTTTGCTGGGAACCATATCGTTATTTTCCGCGGCTGCCTGTAAACTGGTCAATGAATTTTTGATTTCGTGAGAGTACAGTTCAACATGGTCTAACTGCTCTTGCTGATGATTACGCAAGCTACGGATTAAATGATCGCTTTTCCGTCGTTGTAACTTATTAGTATGGAGAAGTTGAGCTTCAATTGGGGTGCTTGCAGGGATGCCCTGTTCTTTAATGATTGCTTTTAGCCGTTTAGCAGATTGGTAGCTATTGATGAAGAACCAAATTACTAGGAAAGGTAAGCTAAAGCGAATAACATCCCAGAAAAAGCTCTTGGGGATGTAATACAAAATTGTTAGGAGCTTAATAATCCCGAGAAGAAAAAGGTAGCCAATGGTAAGCGGTAAAAATGACTTTAATTGGTAGAACCAGAATTTTTTATTTTGCATGACGGGTCACCAACCGATAGCCAATTCCACGTTCAGTTCGCAGATTATCATTCAAATTGACAGTTGCTAGTTTAGACCGCAGCCGACTGATATTAACGTTTAAAGTATTATCATTAAGAAACTTACCACCCTGCCAAAGCCATTCAAGAAGTTGCTCCTTAGTAACCGTTTGATTTAGGTGGGTAATGAGAACGCCGAGAAGGGCACTTTCAGTGGGAGATAGCTGAACGCTTCCCTTGGGTGTCGTTAATTCATTAGTGAGTGAATTGAGATCATTCGTGTCCCAATTGAGGTTGTCTACATTGCCCGGTTCCTGACTTCTACGGAGAAGTGCCTGGATTTTAGCGAGCAGGACAGCAGTAGAAAAGGGCTTCATGATGTAATCGTCAGCTCCAGAGGCGATTGCGTGCATAATATTACTATCAATATCCGCTGCCGAAATAACAATAATCGGTGCTTTTGTAATTTGCCGCACAGCACTAATCCAATAAAAGCCGTCAAAGGTTGGTAGGGTAATATCAAATAAGATTAGGTCAGGGTCAGCTTCTTCCACTTCGTCCGCCACGTGATCCCAATCTTTAACGGTGATGATTGTGTGTTTCCATTTTGCTAATTCAGTTCTGATCGTTTTGATAATTGTGGGATTGTCTTCCACAACGAATACTTTAGCCATCTTTGAACCCCCAAAAAGTCAAATAACTAATCAGATCATACATTAAGAAAATCCCCAACTCAAATCACAAGGACCTGAGTTGGGGACTAGTAAGTTTATGTTAGGCTTGGGTATTTAAGTTAGCGGAGTACTTAGCTTCTTCTTTTTCAAGACGAGCACGTTCACGCTTGTTGTACCATGGTGAAATGGTAAAGGCCAAAACATCATTGATGATGTAAACCATACTGTTAACGGCCATTGCTAATGAAGAATCACCTTGGGCAAATGTGATCCCCCAAAGAACCATTTGGAAGATTCCAGAAGCCAACCACCAGAAGTACTGGTTGTTGTACCGTAAGAAACAAATAACACCAGCAGTCAAACTAATTGAGAAGCTAATGGCATCAATCCATGGCCGTGGATCATTAGTTAAGGCACCAATAAGGTAACCAGAAACTAGGTAAACAACAATTGTTGAAAGAATAGCAACAACCCAGGTCTTACCAGTGAATTTCCGGATTTTGGAGACCATGTTAATATTCCAATTAGCAGAGAGCAAAACTGGAATATCCAGAGTAATAACGTAGGCAAGCTGTTCACCAATACTGAGGTAGTTCTTGGCGCTGAAACCAACAATGATAAAACAGATAGCAGAAAGGATCCCTAACCAACCGTTAACGGATTTGGCAGCGTTAATTGCTAAAATACAAAGAACTCCTAATGTTGTTCCGATAAAAGTAATTACCGTGATCCAAGTAATTTTATCGTTTACCAAGGTCATTACCTGACAGCCAAGGCTGAAGAAAAACAGGTAGTAGTTTTGTTGAGGCCAACCCTTAAGTTGGTGAGCGAGAAAGTGTAAATAGTTCTTCATTACTCAAAGTCTCCTATATCAATATATTGTGTCCACGTTAAATGAATAAAAGCAAAAAATACAATATGTTGTGGACATCGTGCAAATGCAACGAGATCTAGTATAGCATTCTTCGCTAGCGAAACAAGCAGAAAATTAGCCAATTAATCAGTCGATATTTGCCTTAATTAGGTTAGTGCAGGGGACCGAGTTAATTTCAAAATATTTTTTTACGAAGCTGGTTTAAACCGATTCCTCAGGTGAGGTTAATCGAACAGCTAAAATTTTAACTTGGTAGGTGGACTGTGGTGCCTGAACTGAAACTGTTTGCCCCACCTTTTGATGTAGTAGTGCTTGCCCAAGCGGTGAGTCAAATGAAATCTTTTGCTTTTGTAAATCAGCTTCTTGCTTACCAACAATTGTATAGTCAACCTGTTCATCATCGTCTATAAATTGGAGAGTAACTGTAGTTCCAAGATCGATGGTTTGCGAGTCAGTAGGTTTGATGATTTCGGCATATTGAAGCTGCTTATTTAAGTAGCGCAACCGACTTTCCAAATGGCGCAATTCACGTTTAGCGGTACTATATTCGGTGTTTTCTGATAAGTCGCCGAGGGCTCGGGCAGCTTTTAGCTGAGCAATCTTGGCAGGACGCTGTGCTTGTAGCTTTTCGATTTCCTGCTCAATTTCATGATAGCCGGTTGGTGTCATTTTCTGAAAATATACGTGAGCCATTGCTTCTTGGATCTTTTTACGTTGCATTGAAAATCGCTCCTTGTCGTCTTACTGACGGCGTAATTAATTGTTCACCTGTAATTATGATATGATAGAGAAGATAATTCAATTTTTGATGGAGGAATAATTGGGAAATGAGCGAACAGGAAGAACATATTAAAGGGTTCCTAAATTCGTCCACGTATAACCAGCTATCTGCTAACCAGCAGAAACATGCTCAAAATATTTTGACCCGGTTTAATAAGTATATGACCGAAGAGCACCAACTGGATGATACCGCGTGGACACCCCAAGCGGTTCAACAAGTAATGGTTGGTCAATTCATTGCTGATCCAGCGTTAACTAATTCGTTTGGAATTGCCGTGGCACCAGTGCTGAAGGCTTATCAAAAGTTCTTGGGGAATAAGCAATTAGGTGCAATTGAAAAGGCCATTGATGAGCAGCGGCCAATAATGAATAAGTGTCGAAAAGCTCACCAGACATTGGCTGAATTGAATGGTGACTCACAAAAGACAGTTGCTTCGGGTACCAAAAAACAAACTGCTAAGCATGAAACACCACAAAAAGATCAACCTGTCAAAGAACCGGCGAGTGAAGAACTAAAGCAGCCGACTACTCCTGTAAAGTTAATTCCAGCAGGAAAGATGAAACAGGAAATTACGCGGATCAAAAAAGAAGTTGCCACTGCTCCGGAATTTAAGGAGAAGGACCTCAGTATTGCCGATCAGCAATACCTGGTTGCGGAATTCCTGCAATTGATGTATCAGGAATGTCATCAAGGAATTAATCAGTGGCGGTTTGCTGACTTGCAGTTGGTCTTGGGGATGATGATGCCACTGGATCCCAATATTACCAAGTTGGAGATCCTAAATATTGTTCCAACTGCGCAAGCGTTATTTGATTACTTGAAACGGACTGACCAGATTGATATGGAGCAGTACCGGGTTGCCTTGAAGTCTATTGCCCATATGCAAACTTCGCAAAACATGCTGGCTTCAATGGAACGTCGTCAACGGACAACCCAATTGATGCTTTCATACATCCAGAGTCAAGGTGTTGATACTGATAACGTGAACAAAACCGAGAAGTGGATGGATGCCCACCAATCACAAGTGGCAACGTTTATGCGGTCGATCCTTAGCCCATGGGGTGAGTACGAACGACAACAATTGCATAAGCGGCAACAGGCAACTCATCAACCAGTTCCAGTAGAAAAGGATCGGCAATTGTTAAGGAAAAAGCGGGTCCCACAAGGAATTAAGTTTAGTAAGAAACGGCGAAAAAAGCGTAAAAAGTAATTGATTCATTTTGTCGTGATGGAAAGGAGCTGAGATTAATGAGTGCATATATTCCTGAAAACATGGAAGAAGTAGCTGTTCAGGTGGCTAAACATCAGGTTCATGGTGAAAAAGTAACACCAGAAGAAGTGATTGAGCAGGCTGTTCCAGATATTTTGCAGGCCTTATTGGATGAGGCACTTGAAGGACGCTACGATGAGGTAAAGCGTGACGAGGATAAGTTAATTGTTACCGATGCAATGGGGGAACAAGTTGGAGTTGTTACTCCAAACGGCAAGAGCTTTGTTGATGACTTCAAAGCTGATTCAGATGCATTGATTGGCTACCTTGAATCACAAGTTGCTAAAATTGTTGGTGGCCGGTAAAGGAAAGAAAATGAAAAAAACGATCGTGATGGAAATTTTCCATCACGATCGTTTTTGTTACGCTAAAGCCGATTTTTAATTTCATATGGCTTAACTTTATCAGCTTTCGGCTTAACTTGCGCATCTTTTGCATAGAAGATTGCGTATTCTTCGTCATCGGGTCCCTTAGCGATGACGAGATCATCTGCTTCTCGTTCACGCTTGAAGATTTGGCCCTTACGAACTGCTTCGTTGTAATCATGAATATTAGCGATTGAATCGCCAGGGTTAAAGAAAATTCTTGTTTCCATTTTTTGTTCCTCCTTATGCACGACTTGGAATATCAAATTCTGCCTGAGCCAAGATATGACCTTCAGCAGCATGGATAAACTCGTTTAACCAGTAGTGGTTCTTCAGCGGCAACTGGTCATCAAGGGCGTAAACCCTTAGTGTGTAGTGGTGAGTCTGATCTGGTGGCTGTGGACCGACGTAACCGCTAGAAATTGCAGGATCGCCATTAACTAGGGATCCGGCATTACTATTATTTCCTTGAATAAATTGATCGCTTAGTTGGCGACTAGCATTTGCCGCAATGGAAGTCATGGTGCTAGGAATATTAGCAGCGAGCCAGTGAATCCAAGTAAAACCACAAACTGGAGTGGAATCATAATCAATAAAAACGATGGCAAATGTCTTTGTCTCGGCAGGAGCTTCATTGATCTCTATTGGGAAAGATTTAATTGGGTGGTCAGCTAGCATTGAGTTAGCCGGAGCATACTTACCGTATTCATCAGCTAACATTCCATTGATAAGTGGTACTGAAATTTTCATTAAAATCACTTCTTTAATCTAAATATAGTTGTTGTAGTTGCTTGAGATCAGTTGGCGAGAGATCGAAGTATTCGGTTAAGTAGTTTTGGACATTTCCGTAATTAGTATTGATCAGATCAATTGTCTGGTTAAGGTAGTCGACCGAAACAGAACCAAGAGCACGCCGATTTTCTACTACGACCTCATTTTCACCCTTATCACGCAACATTTGAAGCCACTGTTCCCGAAAACTCTGAGTTGCCTTATTAGTAAGCAGGTAATCCTTCAGAATCGTTTCTTCAGGTACTTGGAGGGCACTCAGGATTAGATAGGCAGCCATCCCCGTGCGATCCTTCCCGGCAGTACAGTGAAAGAGGGTGGCCTGAGTAGGGTTATTACTTAACAGGAGTTCAAACATTCGCTGGTAAGCAGCCTTAGCAGTAGGGACCTCTACCATCCGGCGGTAAACATCAAGCATGTGCTGATAGCCATTACCTGGTTTTAGAATCCGACTCATGATCTCTTCATCACTGTGGGAAGCGTCAGTTTCATCAGATTTAAATACCGGTAGATGATAATAGCTAGCATTCTGGGGGAGTTTATCGGGAGCTTGCTTAACCTCTTCCGGTGCCCGTAAATCAATGTCGATCGTAACGGGAATTGCTGCTAGAGTGCTTAAATCATGTTCGTTTAAATGAGCAAGCGAACCGGAACGGATAAGCCGGTGCCACTTTACATGACGTCCATCTTTAGTTTCGTAGCCACCCAGATCGCGAAAATTATGGCCATCTTGAATGTCTAATAAGCGTTGACCCGTCATGTCAAAACCTCCTTTTACTAGGATGAACTACTTGCTACATCCTAAGTACTTTACCTTATTAATTGTACCCTACTTTAGCCAGTTTGATAACTTCTCCGCTAATCGATACCCGCTTTCGGTAGCTCCAGACTGATCAGGATGGAGATCATCGGTAAAACTAGAACACCATCCTTGAGTTTCGATCAGGGGAAGCTTGTGTTTCTTAGTAAGAGAACGGATTGATTCAGCAAAAGTTTGACTAAACGGAATCATTGGGAGAATGGGAACTGAAGAGAAAAGGGTAGTAACAAGGGACAAGAAGTGATCATAGCTCACATTAAATTGATCCAACGAAAAACGCCGGTCGTTAACACCAAGGTTGATTACTACTAGATCAGGCGTGTTTGCTTGCCAAAAAGTCGTGGCATCAAGTTTCGTTAAGAATTGATCCGCAGTTGGAACACCACCAGTGGCTTGACGAAGCACACCACCAGCAGAATAGGCAATTCGTACATCAGTTGCGTGAAGCAAGTCAATGGCGGTCCCAACATAGTTACTTTCTGGTCGGTAGTCAATCGAGGCATTATGCCCCGCTACCCAACATCCTGCAGTGATTGAATCACCAATAAAATCAATCACCGGGACTGGCGGTGCACTAATCAATTTTCCTTGTTCAACATCAACTGAAGTGATTGCAAAACCTTCGTCACCATTCCAAACACGATCAAGATCCGAATTGCCAGCCGTTATAATTTCAATCAAGTGGTTTGCTGATCCGCATTCTATTTGCCAGCTGCGGTGACTTGCTAGTTCACGATGCCACTGGGTGCCGTCTATTCGCCAGGCATAAATTTGTGAGGGTGAAAATGGATTGCGGTTATCCAACACATTAACTGTCAAGTTATTAACACCTTTAACAATGAACCGCAATCGGCTTCCAAGGTTAGTAGTGTAGAGGGTTGCGGATTGGTTAAGTCTTTTAATGAACCAGCGTCCATGAGGGTGGATTAATTTGTAGAGAGAGTTTGGGAAGTAGCGATACATGAAAAAAATCCCTTTCCTTTTTTTATAATTATAGAACTTTAAACCGAACTAAGGAGAGACAAACAGGCGTCCTGTCGGCTTTTATAGAAAACGCTTACAATATCATTGATTCAAAAATGAAAGCGCTTGTTGACAAATGGGGTAAAAGAGTCTAAATTATAGTTTAGTAAAAGTTTACTAATTTGTTTAGCCACTTTGCTCAAGTGGTCATGGAGGTATTTTGACATGGATAAGCAAGATTTTCTTAAAGAATATCAAGACACATTTAAGGAACCAGGAAAGGACGTTTTCTTCTCCCCTGGACGGATTAATGTGATTGGTGAACATACGGATTACAATGGTGGTCATGTTTTCCCATGTGCAATTAGCATTGGTACTTATGGTGTTTATGGTCCACGTGAAGACACTACCGTAGCAATTTATTCAGCAAACTCCGCAAAGGTTGAAAATAGTAAGATCATTACTTTTGATATTAACGATGAACAACCACAGTCTGCTAAAGATGAAAAGTGGGTTAACTACTTTAAGGGGATGCTTGTTTACCTCAAGCAACGCGGCTACAAGATTGATCATGGATTTAATCTTTATATCCATGGCTTCCTTCCATACGGTTCAGGTCTATCATCATCAGCCTCAATTGAAATGCTGATGGGTAACTTATTGAAGGAAGAATTTAATTTAGATATTGATGAGATTGATCTCGTTAAGCTTGGTCAAAAGACAGAAAATGACTTTGTTGGTTTGAATTCTGGAATTATGGATCAATTTGCTGTGGGGATGGGGAAGAAAGATAATGCAATCTTCCTTGACTGCAACACTTTGGACTACAAGTACTTGCCACTTGAACTTGGCGACTACGAAATTATCATTATGAGTACGAATAAGACCCACTCACTAGCTGGATCAAAGTACAACGAACGGGTTCAAGAATGTGAAGAAGCTGTAAAGCGTCTTAGCAAGAAGTTAAACATCAACAAGCTTGGTGAAATTGATTCTGAAACCTTTGATCAATACACTTACCTGATTAATGATGATACTTTGATTCGTCGTGCTCGTCATGCAGTTAGTGAAAACGAACGGACAAAGCGGGCAATCGACGCAATGCAAAAGGGTGACCTTGAAGAACTTGGTCGCTTAATCAACGCTTCACATGTTTCATTGAAGTACGACTATGAAGTTACTGGTAAGGAACTTGACACCTTAGCAGAAAATGCTTGGGATCAACCTGGCTGTCTTGGTGCACGGAAGCTAGCAATTTCTCCTGACGAAGGCGACTTGCGCCTAGGAAGGAGGTTGCTAGCTCTAGGAAACTCGGACGAAGCACGATTAGACTGTGCTGCCTAGAACGTTAGCTTGAGGAATATCACGGCGAGCACGTTTAGACTATGCTGCCTAGAACGTTAGCGCGCATGCTACCTAAACGCTGAATAATGTATTAAAGTGAGTGGGGGAATTAAAAGATGAAGTTAATCGAAAAATTTGCTGATGATGTAATTGCCAGTGGAGCATACAAGCCACTTGACAAGATTTATGTAATGAATAAGATTCGTGGCTTTGTAGGCGATGAAGATGTTGATGGTAATGAGGACCAGCCAGTTGTTGCCCAATTAGTTGATCTGGCCGTTAAGCGGGGTAAGATTGAGGATGGTCAAACAGAACGGGAAATTTTGAATGATCAACTTTATGACTTAATGACACCACGTCCATCTGTTGTAAACGAAGAATTTTGGGAGAAGTACCAAGAATCTCCTGAAACTGCTACTAATTGGTTCTACAAGTTAATGACATCAAATGATTATGTTAAGGTTGCTGCGATCAAGAAGAATATCGTTTTTGATCGGCCAACTAAGTACGGTAATCTAGAAATCACCATTAACTTGTCTAAGCCAGAAAAGGATCCAAAGGCAATTGCAGCGGCTGCTCATGATACCAAGAAGAAGTATCCGCAATGTGCCCTCTGTATGGAAAATGAAGGGTACAAGGGACGTCTAGGACAAGCGGCCCGGAGTAACCACCGGGTAATCCGGATTATGGTTGGCGGTCACAAGTGGGGCTTCCAATACTCACCATATGCTTACTTCAATGAGCACTGCATCTTCCTTGACAGCAAGCATGAACCAATGCAAATTAACCGGCAAACCTTGATTAACTTAGTTGAAATTGAAGAACAATTGCCTGCTTACTTTGTCGGCAGTAACGCTGATTTACCAATTGTTGGTGGCTCAATGTTAGCCCACGAACACTACCAGGGTGGCCGTCACAGCTTCCCAATGATGAAGGCTGAAATTAAAAAGCCGCTCCACTTTGACGAATACCCAGACGTTGAAGCCGGAATTGTTAATTGGCCAATGAGTGACATTCGGTTAACCAGTGCAAACACCACTGAATTAATTAACCTTGGTTCTCATATCATTGATGTTTGGGATCACTATGATGATGAAAGTCTTTCCTTAAAGGCATTTGATGGCGATACTCGTCACCACACAGTAACCCCAATTATGCACCGTGATGGAAAGAAGTTCGTTCTTGATCTTGTTTTACGGGACAACAATACTAGTGACAAGTACCCACTTGGTATCTTCCACCCACACGAAAAGTTGTGGCACATCAAGAAGGAAAATATCGGCTTGATCGAAGTTATGGGACGGGCAATTTTGCCAGCTCGGTTAAAGGATGAATTAGCGGAAGTTAAGAAGTTCTGGCTAGGTGAAGCAAATAATATTGCTGACAGTCACCTTCCATGGGCTAAGGAAATTGCCGAAAAGATGGACATTAATGCTGATAACGTTGACGAAATCATGGAACAAGAATTGGCGAATGTATTTGCTAATGTTCTTGAAAATGCCGGTGTCTTCAAGGATGATGAAGCCGGAAACGCTGGTTGGGATCGTTTTATCGCTCAATTATAGTTCGGTCTAGACAAATTAATGGTAATCCAGGTAAAATAAGTTCTAAAAATGGGAAGGGGTGATTACCATGGCAGCAACGTTACGTGATATTGCCAGTCGAGCTGGTGTCTCTATTGCGACGGTTTCGCGAATTTTGAATAATGATTCGACGCTTTCTGTTAATGAAAATACTCGGCAACGGGTTTTAAGTACAGCAGAAGAGCTAAATTACACGAAGCATAAGCGGACGCGAAGTGACCAAGTGCAACGAGTAGCAATTGTTCAATGGTATTCGCTTACCCAAGAACTTGATGACCTTTACTATATGGGGATCCGAATGGAGATCGAACGTTCTGCTCAACAACGCGGGATCCAGACAGTGCCAATTTATCAAAATGACTTAGAAAAGATTCCCCGGAACGTAACGGGAATTATTGCAATCGGTAAATTTAGTGATTCGCAAGTTCAAGAGTTAAAATTGGTAACTAACAATATTGTTTTTGTTGATTTCGATAGTTTAGCTGCGGGATATGACTGCTTAGTGCCTGACTTTGAGAATGCTGTCCATACTGTTATTAACGAGTTCTTGGATGAAGGAATTCAAGACATTGGAATGCTCGCTGGAACAGAAAAGACAACGGACAATGAAGTAGTTCCTGATCTACGCCGCCGGTATTTTGAAACAGATTTGCGGCAACGTGGTATTTATCATCCGGAATTTATGTTTGTCGGTGACTATACATCAATGTCGGGCTATCGGGCAATGAAGAAAGCAATTGAAGAGCTTGGCAATAAGTTACCACATGCGATTTTTATTGCTAATGATCCAATGGCTGTCGGGGCGCTAAAGGCCGTTCAGGAAGCAAAAATTGATATTCCTGACCGTTTAGCCATGATTAGCTTTAACGATACGGCAATTGTGAAGTATGTTTATCCAAGCATGTCGGCAATTCATGTCGGAACTGATGAAATGGCTCATGCTGCAGTTGATGTGATGGTCAAGCGACTCGCACATCCAGCTAGTGATCCATGTAAGACGGTTGTTGGAACCCATTTGATTAAGCGACAGACGACGAAATAAGAATAAGGGTGAGGGAAAGCATTTTGTTTGCTTTTCTTCACCCTTATTTTGTTTATAAAAGAGTATTGTTTTAATTTGAAGAGTTTTGCGTCGTTCTACTGCAACATTGCCGAAATGTGCTCGCAGGGAAGCGCTAGCAACCTCCTTCCTAGGCGCAAGTCGCCTTCGTCAGGAGAAATTGCTAGCTTTCCGGAAACTCTTTGGGACGAAGACACTCTAGTCTACACACAACCTCTTTAACGCTTGAGCATAGATTTCCATAGCTTTGAACATGTCTTTGAGGGGCCATTGTTCGTTGGCTTGGTGCATGTAGTCGGGAGTGGTTGGAAGCATTCCGCCAAAGGCTACACAATTATTCATTGTTCGAGCAAAGGTAGCGCCACCGGAGATTTGTGGTGTGGCAGTAGTATCACCGGTTTGTTCCTTGTAGACGTCCATCAAGGTTTGAATTAGCTTGCTATCCTTTGGAACGTATAGCGGTGCAACATAGTCAAAGTGAACATACTTGAGATCGTATGGAGCCACTCGTTGTGCGAGCTTTTCCAAAAGCTTATCTCGATCAACGGTAACAGGAATCCGCAGATCAATTTGCATCCGGGTTTCTTTTTCGTTGATTTCGAGACTTGAAATATTAATAGTCAGGTGACCAGATTCGTCTTCAACATCACCGAGCAGGTTAGTACCGGTGGCATCCTCCTTGAAGAGCTTGCCGATGAAATCAAGTGGCTTAAAGTCAAAGACATCATCTAGGGCGATTGCAAGACGAAGAACGGCATTAGTTCCTTGTGGGGCCAACATTGCGTGGACTGATTTTCCAAGAACGGTAATTGAATTTTCATCGCTGGTATATTCAAAGCCATGCTTATCAAGAGCTGCCTTAACTTCATCCTGCTTTGGACCATCATAAACGGCCTTGTCAGGGACAGCATTAAAGGCATTCTTTAAACTTAACTTAAGTTGATCTGTTCCCGGTCCAACAAGGTAGGATTGCTGGAGACCCTTTTCAGCGTAAATCAATGGAAATTCTGCATCAGGGGAGATCCCGCTATTGATTTGACTTTCTTTCTTGTTATATTGAGCAATTCCTCGCCAAAGAATTTCCTCATCAGTCCCATAGATAAAGCGAATTCGCTGGTTAAACTTGTAACCATGGTCCATCAAAGCTTTAACAGCAAACAATGCAGCAATTCCAGGTCCCTTATCATCTTGAGAACCACGTCCGTAAACGGCATCGTTAACTACTGTTCCCTTAAATGGATCATGTTCCCAAGCCTTGGGATCGCCAGCAGGAACAGTATCAAGGTGACAAATTACACCAAAAATCTTGTCACCCTCGCCAACTTCAGCATAGCCATAGTAACCATCAGGATCTTCATAAGTTTTAAACCCAAGACGTTCGCAAATTTCCATCATTTTATCAAGGGCGTTTCGAATTCCCCGACCGAATGGAGCACCGTCCTCAGCAGCTTGATTATAAGAAGGTACGGAAATTAACTCTTCAAGAGCGCTGACAGCCTCTTGTTGTTCTTTTTCGGTAACTAATTGTGTCATAATTTAATTCCTCCTAGAGTACGGCAGCGATTCCTAAGAATACGCAGGTAACGATGAATAGGTAGATCATCAATTTCAACATCCACTTCCACCAAATACTGATGTTAACGTGGGCGATTGCTAAGGCACCCATAACAATTCCAGAAGTTGGGGTAATTAAGTTGACCCAACCTGAAGCAGCCTGATAAGCCGTAATAACTAGACTTCCAGAAACGTGAGCAAAGTGGCCAAGAGGACCAATAATTCCCATAGTTGCAGCAGCAAGACCGGAAGTTGATGGGATCAAGAAGGACATTGGAATGTAGAAAATGTAGGTCAAAATAATAAAGATACTTTGTGAAAGACCATGGAGACCCGTTTCACCCCAGTGGAGGACGGTCCCGGTGATCATTCCGTTATTCATAACTACCTGAATTCCCCGGGCAACAGCAACGATAATTGCAACGCTAAGGAAGTCAGCCATTCCTTTCATGAAGGCATCCATGAACTCGCTTTCCTTCATGTGGTAAACCCACATGATTAGGACAGACATGAAGAGGAAGAGCATGGTAATTTCGTTAAAGTACCAAGTCCCTAGTGGTGCCATATCGTGGCCGAGTAAATTGCCTAAGAATGGGATGCCTGTTAGCCATTTTGTAAAGCTGTCAAAGAATGTCCAGTGACTGTTTAGGTTAGTCCATGGAATTAAGCCAAGGATCATAATTACAAATGTAAGACCAAAGAGCCAGATAACTGCTTTTTGCCGTTTTGACATTTGAAAATTATCATCGTCAGAACGAACTTTAATTGCAAATCGCTTCTCATCTGCTGCACGTTGCTTATAAACAAGCGATTTTTCAGGGTGCTTTTCGATTACAGAAGCGTAGTGGTAAACGTAGATGATACTAATGGTTGTCGTAATAATCAGGAGAAGAACCCGTGAACCTAAACCATCACCTGGAGAGATGTTTAATGTTTGTGAAGCAACTCCAGTAGCAAATGGGTTAACAGTTGACGCCAAACAACCAACTTGAGTCCCAACGAGGGCAATCGCAACGGCAACTAATGAGTCGAAGCCAACACCCATCATTACGGGAATTAATAATGGGTAAAAGGCAATTGTTTCTTCACCCATTCCGTAGGTAGAACCACCGATGGCAAAAAGGATCATTAGGATCGGGATCAGTAATTTTTCTCGTCCCTTATAACGGTGGACGATTGAACTAATCCCTTCGTTAAGGGCGTCTGTCTTGTTTACAACTCCAAGGAAGCCCCCGATGACCAGAATGAATAGTGAAACTGAAATTGCTCCTTCAGTTTTCTTGTCACCAACCATTCCGATGACAGGAGCCATAAAGACGTCCCAGATCCCTTGTGGCTTACTAGCAACCGAACGGTAGGTACCAGAAATAATATTTCCGGCCTTATCGGTTGAGTATGTTCCGGCTGGGATAATCCAGGTTAATATAGCAATAATAACAATAATAATAAATAAGTTTCCGGAAAGCTAGCAATTTCTCCTGACGAAGGCGACTTGCGCCTAGGAAGGAGTTTGCTAGCTCTAGGAAACTCGGGCGAAGCACGTTTAGAATATGTTGCCGAGAACTCCAGCAAGTCCTAAAACCAAAAGGCCAGGAACAAATCCCAGCCTTTTTCAAAGTCAAATATTTAATTTTCAAAAACCTTTTCCCCAGCCATCCAGGTTTCTTTAACCCGAACAGTTTGAAGCTCGTCATGGGGAACAGTGAAAATATCCTTGTTGAGAATGACAAAATCAGCTGCCTTGCCTGCTTCCAGAGTGCCGTTATCGTCAAAGCCACCGATTTTAGCACCATCACGAGTATAGCCAAGAACTGCTTGGGGGACAGTGATTGCTTCATTGGCATTTACAACATCACCATTAGCTGCTTTCCTGGTGACAGCGGCATAAATACTGTAGAAGGGGCTGTCAGGCTCAGCCCATGGGGTACATGGTGCATCTGAACTTAAGCCAAGCATTGCCTTGGAATTTAACATTGTCTTTACTCGGTATGCTAGCTTGAATTGTTCAGCGTTCAAATAATGACGGTATGATTCAACTTCAGCAAAGAAGAAAATCGGTTGGGTTACTAAGGCATACTTCATTTTACTGTGAGCAATTTCAGTGAACATTTCATCACTCATTAGGGATGCGTGCTCAATCCGCACTGATGGCATTTCATCAAGCCATGGATCGAGATCCTTAGTAACGTCGATAACGGTTTGGATAGCTTGGTCGCCCATCGCATGAACAGCTAGCTGCAACTTGTTTTCACGCGCCATATTAACAGCACGAGTTAACTTTTCTTTCGATGTAAGACTAACTCCCATTTTGCCTGATGGGTATGGATCGGCATTAAATGCTGTCTCACCAGAAATACTGCCATCCATGAAGACTTTAATCCCAGCAACACGGAGTTTAGCATCGCCACTTGGTTGAAGTCCTTTTTCAGGATCAATTTCATCAAAGACATAGTAAATTGATGCCTTGGGGGCAAAACCACCCTTAATCGCGTCTTGGTAAAGCTTAAGAGAAGTATATGGCTTCATCCGTCCCATCATTTCACCAATTGCAACGAGTCCATTAGCAAGGTAGTGTTCAGAGCTCTTAACCATGTTCTGGACATCGCCTTCATAGCTCTGGGCGGACTTAGCACGAATCAAAAGCTGAGATGCAGCAACTTCCCGCATGAATCCAGTTGGTCGTCCGTCAGCGAACCGTTCAATTTTTCCGCCAACTGGGTCAGGCGTATTTTCGTCAATTCCAGCGAGTTCAAGGGCCTTAGAATTCCCAACAGAAGAATGACAGTCTGAACGGTAAATAAAAATCGGTTGAGTGGTTGAGACGGCATCGAGATCGTCCCGGTTAGGACTCCGGTGTTCGGCTAGTTTGGTTTCGTCAAATCCCCATCCTTCGATCCAGACATCTTCACCCTTACCATAGGCGGGAGACTTACGTAATGCTTCTTGCATTTCTTTAATACTGTTAACGTTTGGCGGAGTACAAGCGACACCATGTAAGGCATCAGCAATGTATTTTGGATGCGTATGGCAGTCGATTAATCCTGGAAGAACGGTTTGTCCCTGGAGATCAATTGTTTCTCCTTCTGGGACCGGATCATTACCGATCCATTTAATTCGGCCGTTTTCAACGATCATGTCATTGGCAAAGTGATCTTCTGAATCGCCAACAAAAATATGACCGTTAATGTAGGTTTTCTTCATAGTAAAATTACCTCTCTTAATATTTGTAATTTAGGTGGTGGTGCAATTTGCTAAAGAAATGGTGATCAGACCAACCAATTAGGTAACCTTGGGTAAGAATGTTGTAAACTGTCCCAAAGTTAACGGCAACTAACTGGTGGGTCTCAATTACTGAGATGATGATTAAAATAATTGGCGGAATATAACTTGTCCATTGTGACCAAACAGCGGAACCATGCATAAAACGGAACCGTAAAATATATGGGAAGTCATCATTCGGATGCATAATTAGGTTGGCTCGCTGGTAAAGCGAAACAGCGGCAGCAATACCAAATAACCCAATAATATCAAGGATGACACGAAACCAAATATTGAGATCGGGAACGCCAATATAATTGAAGAAGTCAGCAAATCCCTGGAGAATATAACTAAAAGGGATGATGTAAAGAAGATTACGAATTAACCGAAAGTAATCGAATTTTCTTAACAGAAGCAGGTTAGTGATAGCAACAATAACTCCTTCAATTAACAGCATATTTCCTAGCGACCAGTGGAGCCAGTTACTAAGATTAGCAGCGGAGGCAGTCCAGATTGCACTTCCCATGTTTGTAGAGACAGTGAGACCATTGGAACAGGAATTTAGGAAAATGGAAAATGCTAAAAAGCACCAGCGACCAGTGAGACTATTTGCCCATTGTTTGGTCAATTGTCGATTTCCTCCTTTGAAAATAGACTATAGTAATATCCTACTTCTATTTACTTGAAAAATAAACCGCTTCCATATGGAAAATAAATGAATAAAAAATTATGAAATTAAAATAACTGTTCGGCTTTAGAGAAATAAAATTTAAATTTTACTAAGAAAAACCCTTAAAAATATGCTAAAGTAGAACAAGACATTTTTTAAGGAGTCTGATTTAAGGTGAAAAAATACCGAATTTCACGCCTAAGCATGGGCTGGCAAATTATGATTGGGCTAGTATTGGGGATTATCTGTGGGATGGTCTTTTACCATAATACTGGTGCAATTAAGGTCATGCAGAGCTTGGGAACCATTTTTATTCGTTTGATCCAAATGATCGTTATGCCAATCGTCGTTTCTTGTTTAACGGTTGGGATTGCGAATATTGGTGATATTAAGAAGTTAGGACGGATAGGTGGAAAAACTTTAATCTACTTTGAAGTTTTAACTACGATTGCCATTATTCTTGGGCTAGTAATTGGTAACATTACCCACCCGGGAACGTTTATTGATATTCATAAGCTTCATGCTACTGATATTTCACAGTACATGTCGAGCGCTAAAACCGCTTCGCATAATAGCGGCTTCTGGGAATTAATTCTTTCCATTATTCCAACGAACATCTTTAAATCAATGTCTGATGGGGATATGATGCCAGTGATCTTATTCTCAGTCCTCTTTGGTTTGGGAATTGCTTCGGTCGGTGAGAAGGCAAAGATTCTTATTGATGTGCTGAATGCGGTTGCCGAAGTAATGTTCAAGGTTACTAACTGGGTAATGAAGTTTGCGCCAATCGGGGTCTTTGGCCTGATTGGGATGACGATTGCCGAAATGGGAATTAGTGCGTTACTGCCATTAGGGTTGTTTATTGTTATTGCTTATATGACAATGATCATCTTTGTTGTGGTGATTTTGGGGATTACTGCCCACTTATTCCACTTGCGCTACTGGAAGACAATGCACGTTATTCTTGATGAAATCATCTTAGCCTTTACGACAGCGAGTTCTGAAGTTACGTTGCCACGGCTAATGGAGAAGACACAAAAGATGGGTGTCAGCAAGGGGATTGTTTCCTTCGTTATTCCAACTGGGTATACCTTTAACCTTGATGGTTCGGCCATCTACCAGTCATTGGCAGCGTTATTCCTTGCTCAGGCATACGGAATCCACTTAAGCTTTGCCCACCAGTTTACCTTACTGGTTGTCTTGATGATTACAAGTAAAGGGATGGCTGGGGTGCCAGGAGCCTCATTTGTTGTTCTTCTGGCCAGTGTTTCGACAATTGGTGTACCGATTGCCGGGCTTACCTTTATTGCCGGAATTGACCGGTTTGTTGATATGGGACGAACAGCCGTAAACGTTGTTGGTAATTCCATTGCAACCCTGGTTATTGGTGAATCTGAAAAAGAATTTAACCGTAAAGAATATAATCACTACCTAGATACTTATGGTAAAAACTAGAGTAGTGTTAAAATACCGCTAACATTCAAAGCTGGATGTTAGCGGTATTTCTTTACAGATTGAAGTGTTTAAAAAAGATTTTGAGTGTTCTGAGTTCGCCATCAATGATTGAAATCTGTGGTAAGACGCCACATTGTTGATAACCACATTTTTGAAAAAGCTTTTGACTGGGAAGATTATTTTCGTAAACGTAAGCAATTACGGTTTTAATATCAAGGTTGTCGGTAATTTGCTGGTCAATGAAATTTAAAATTTGTTTTCCGTAGCCACGTCCTTGAGTATCAGAAGCTAAGTAAATTGAGATTTCGGCAGAAAATTGATAAGCCTGGTGCGGGTAGAACTGGCCAAGTGAGCACCAGCCAATGATTGTTGAATCACTGATTACTACCCAGATTGGGAAACGATCATTGAAATGATTAAGCCATTCTTGACGACTATCGACAGTGATCGGCATTTCATCGTCAGTAATGTCATGGCTTGGCACTGCACTGTTATAAATTGCAACGATCCTCGACAGATCGTTTGGAGTTGCTCGACGAAAACTGAGCATTAGTAGATCGCTCCTATTCCTGAGGATCACTCAGTTGAACGCCTCGGTGGTCAACACTGGTGCTAAAGACAATTTGTGTACTTGTCTTACCGAAACGTTGTTGAATATCATTAATAAAGTCATCGAGATCAGTCGTTGACGGGAAAACCACTTCCATTACTTCAGAAAAATCACCGGTGACACAGTTACACTCAATGACGTTTGGAATGTTCTGAATATAAGGATAAAATTCTTTCTTTTGCCGAGGTTCAAGTTGGACTTGAATAAAAGCTTTAACATGGAAGTTAATTTTTTCGAGGTTAATATCTGCTTGGTAGCCTTTAATAATACCGGAACGTTCCAACTTGCTAATTCTTGCCGCAATTGCAGGGGAAGAGATGAAACATTCCTTTGAGAGATCCTTTAGGGACGCTCGGGCGTTTGTTTGTAAAATATTGACAATTTTTCGATCGATTTTGTCCACGTTAATTACCTCATTTCATTAGATGCAAAATTAGAATTAATTAAACATCCCTAATTAAATCTTAATATTATTTACCGTTGATTGTAATTGATTGCATGATGCAAGTCAAATACTTAACCAGTAAAGAATAGTTGATAAAAGTAGTAAATAATAATTACATAGTTACAAGCGCAGATTAATTAATGGTACAATAGTAATTAATAAATGTAAGAGGTTGAATGGAGGGTTCGATTATGGATCAAGAATATGAAAACATCTTAGTTCCAATGGATGGCTCAAAGGAATCTGAATTAGCGTTAGGACGTGCAGTAGCGGTTGCTAAACGTAATGGCAAGGCACACATTGATGTGTTGAACGTTATTGACACCCGTGCAATGGCTTATAACTTTGCCGGGATGTCTGATGGCAGTATCGCTTACCAATTGGTTGATAAGTCTAAGCAATACCTTGATGACGTTTTGAAGCGCGTTAAGGATAAGGAAAACTTTGATAACATTGATATTCACATTCGTTTAGGAAACCCAAAGACAATTATCGCGTTTGATTTTGTTCGGGATCACCACAACGATATGATTATGATGGGTGCCAGTGGTTTGTCACGGATGCAACGTGCAATCATGGGTTCTGTTACTTCCTACGTTAAGCGGAATGCTCCAGTTGATGTCCTTGTTGTTCGTACGGCGGTGGATCAGGTAAAATAAAATAGAGTGCCTTTGCTCCAAAGAGTTTCCGGAAAGCTAGCAATTTCTCCCGACTGGATGCTGAAAGCATCTGGGAGGGAGCTTGTTGTCTATAGGGGCTTCCCTGCGAACAGATCTTGACTATATTGCCAAGAACACATATAAACCAAAGAGTACGGAGTCAAAATCGTAATTCACTGAATTATAGTTTTGACTTCGTACTCTTTTATTTTACCAAGCTTCATGATTTAATTAAGCACTTAATTGCATCAAGAAACATCCCAATTGCCATTAGATCCATTGCAAGCATCATCTTATTTGTAAGCGTTAAGTACAGGACGATCGCCCAAAGAATAACGAAGAACCAGGCAATGATTTTATTTTTAGTCATATCAACACCTCCGTCCTCAATTATAGAACTAAAAAGAGTAGCGAGAATTTTCTCGCTACTCTTTTTTAAGTTATAAAGAATCAGTTTTACTTTTCTTGATCCTTCTTTGTAACTTCCATAACGTTATCAGTTGTTGTAACTTCTTGGTTAGCAGGAATCAATTGCTTGAAGTCAAACTCTTCACTGTTAGTAACGGTAACAATAACGGTATCATCAAGGCCAGCCTTCTTAATAGTTGGGTCCCAGAATTCCATTAATTCGTCACCCTTAGTAACATGTTGTCCCTTGTGGAAGTAGGTAACAAATCCAGTACCGTGTAATTTAACAGTATCAATACCAACGTGGATTAATAATGCAATCCCACTATCAGAAACTAGACCGACAGCGTGACGGGTTGAGAAGGTTGCACGAACAGTACCGCTGAATGGTGCGTAAACCTTACCGTCAGATGGCTTGATAGCAAATCCTTGCCCCATGCTTCCACTAGCAAATGCAGGGTCGCTAACATTCTTCAAGTCAACAACAGTACCAGCAACTGGTGCAGGGATTTCTGTTACACCAGGCTTAGGAGCTGCAACAGTTTCATCTGTTGAGTCAGCTTCGTTGCTGTTACCCTTGGTGAATTGCTTACCCCAGGTTTGTTCAAGTTCATCAACAATCTTGGCGTGCATCTTTTCATCCAACTTAACCTTAGTGGCAAAGATAATAACAGAGATAGCAAGCATGATTGCTGGTGCAAGGAACATAACAAGCTTGAATGTTGTTACACCTGATGCAGAAAGTGATGATGCAGTAGCTCCGGCAGTCATTCCGGCAGCGATTGCAGTAGGTCCGATAATCCAACCAGAAACAGCTCCGGCAAACTTATCGAGTAATGGACGAACTGAAAGTGTTAATGATTCATCACGGTGTCCTAATTTTAACTGACCGTATTCAACTGAGTCAGTGATTGTCATCAAAACAACTAAGAAAACAAGTGGTTGTGGGATGAAGAATAATTCAGCACCAATCAATACCATTACTAGTGAATGACCAGCAAAGGCAAAGACTAATAATCCTAATGCTAACATGCTGACAGAGCCGTAGAATAACTTCCGCCGACTAATCTTGTTAGTAAACATTGGGAAAGTAAGAACTGAGATAACACCGACAACAGTGTTCAAACCACCAAGGATTGAGAAGGCCTTGGCATTACCGAGAATGTATGTGAAGTAGTAAAGCTCCATACTGTTAACAAGCGTAATCCCGGTTGTGTAGAACAAGTAGGACATTGCAATGGAGAATAGTTGATCGTTCTTAACAAGGACTTTGAAAACATCTTTAAGTTTAGTTTGTTCCTTGTTTTCACGAAGCAATGATTGTTGTTCGTGAGTTCCTAAACCAACACCAACAGCAGTAATGGCGGCGATGGCAGCGATAATTGCCGCGAAGATAAACCAACCACGGTCATCACCAGTACCACCGTTTTGGTTAGCGGAGAAGAACAGAACCATTGGCATAATAACAAAACCAACAATCTGACCACCAACAGTGGAACCAACCCGAGCAAAGGTAGCAATCTTATCACGTTCGTGTGAATTGAATGATAAGGCTGGAAGCATTGACCAGAAACCAACATCGTTAAATGAATAGAAGATATCCATAATGATGTATAAGATGGCAAAAATAATCAAGTAAAGATAAGGGCTAGAAACGTTTAAGCCACCTAGTGGAGTGAAAAGTGCTGCTAAGATAACAGCAGAAATAATTCCACCGCCAACAACCCAAGGCTTGAATTTACCCCAACGAGTATGGGTCCGGTCAATCGCATTCCCAATCATTGGATCAATTAACAATTCGATAATCCGGAGAACCGCAATAATTGTGGTAATCCATAAAATCATGTGATCATTGAATGCTTTGTTACCGGAATGGAATAAGTGTCCGGTAACATACATAATAAAGTAAGTAGAGAGCAAGGCATAGAAAGCATCGTGTCCAAATGCACCCATTGAATAGGCGAAACGGGCACGACCAACATGTTCTTGACTCTTAGAACTATTGTTCATTGTAGACTCCCCTTTTCTGCATCAACATTTATAATAACTTACAGCCATTATGTTAAGCGCTTTCATAAAAGATGTCAATATTCTTTTAGTAAATTTTTACGAAAAAATTTGCTAAATAATTTATCCATTAGGTAAAAATTGTTTAATTGGTATAGTGCTAATAGGCGAAATATAACAAGCAATGTTGACTTAGTACTAATAAAATGACTAGGAAGAATGAGCGGTTGGTAAATGTTTATTCAGTGATGAACAAAAAAGGACTTATGATGATTTCATCATAAGTCCTTAATTCAATGGAAATTTAATTAATTATTGTTCTTCGTACCAGCTGTAGTGATAGTTACCAGGATGGTCTGTCCGTTCGTAGGTGTGGGCACCAAAGTAGTCCCGTTGTGCTTGTAGTAAGTTTGCAGGAAGGACTTCAGCACGGAATGAGTCATAGTAACTAATAGCAGCACTTAATGATGGAACAGGTACACCGGCCTTTACGGCAAGTGCAACAACGTCCCGAATAGCCTTTTGGTACTTCTTAGCAATGTCCTTGAAGTAGTCGTCAAATAAGAGGTTCTTCAAGTCAGGATTCTTTGCGAAGGCATCAGTAATGTTTTGTAAGAATTGGGCACGAATAATGCAACCAGCACGCCAAATTTGGGCTAATTCGCCGTATTGGAGGTTCCAATTGTAACGTTCGGAATCGATCCGCATTTGTTCGAATCCTTGAGCGTAACTCATTACCTTACCGAAGTAGAGAGCTTGACGAATCTTTTCAACTAATTCTTTCTTGTTATCAATTGAAACGGCTTCAGTATCAACAGGCAATTCCTTGCTTGCTTGAACCCGTTCCTTCTTCATCATTGAGATGTAACGAGCATAAACGGCTTCAGTAATAACAGATTGTGGTGCACCACCGTCAAGGGCAGTTTCAGAACTCCACTTACCAGTTCCCTTGTTAGCACCACGGTCAAGAATCATATCAACGATTGGCTTACTCTTGTCATCGCCAAGGTCATCTTTTCGGGTAAGAATGTCAGCAGTAATGTCAACAAGATAGCTAGAAAGTTCACCCTTGTTCCATTCAGCGAAGGTCTTAGCAATATCGTCAACTGGCATCTTTAAGACGTTCCGCATGATGTTGTAACTTTCATCGATCAGTTCTTCGTCACCATATTCGATTCCGTTGTGAACCATCTTAACGTAGTGACCAGCACCGTTAGGACCAATGTAGGCAACACATGGCTTGCCGTCTTCTTCAGCCTTGGCAGCGATCTTAGTAAGAATTGGTTCTACCAAGTCATAAGCTTCTTTTTGACCACCAGGCATTAATGATGGACCATAGAGAGCACCTAATTCACCACCAGATACACCCATGCCAATGAAGTTGATTCCGGACTTGTCTAACTTAGCATTCCGTGCCATTGTGTCATGGAAGTTAGTGTTACCGCCATCAATTAAAACATCACCCTTATCAAGTAATGGTAATAATTCATCGATAACAGCATCAGTAGCCTTACCAGCCTTAACCATCATAAGGATTCGACGAGGCTTTTCTAGTGAGTTAACGAAGTCTTCAATTGTATAACTTGGCACTAACTTTTTATCACCGTGATCACGGATCATTTCGTCAGTTCGGTTACGGTGACGATTATAAACACCAACGGTAAAACCGCGACTTTCAATGTTTAAGGCGAGGTTTTTACCCATAACAGCTAAACCAACAACACCAATTTGTGCTTTTTGATCTGACATATTCTTACACTCCTTAGCTAATCTTGTGTTTATTTTCACAATAATTATTATACAGCAAACAACTTTGAAAGTAAAAACAAAAAAGGTTTAAGAAGAAAATTATTTTCTTCTTAAACCTTATCGGTAATTTAGGTTATTTGTTAAGATCGTAAACCCACTTGCGACCATCACGAGCTAACAATTCAGTAGCTGCGGCAGGACCCATTGAGCCTGGAGTGTAGTTAGGGAATTGTGGCTTTTCGATGTCCCAAAGGTTCCGAATAACGTCAACGAACTTCCATGCGTAAGCAATTTCAGCCCATGAAGCAAAGTTAGTGTGGTTACCTTCAAGAGCATCGTGGAAAAGACGTTCGTATGGTTCTGGTGATTCCTTCTTGGCAGAATCGCTTTGAAGGAACTTCAAGTCAACTGGTTCAGTTGTGTAACCTTGACCAACATGCTTAGCGTTTAATTGGAGAGCAAAGCCGGACTTAGGTTCAACAAAGACAGTTAAAACGTTGGAATGAAGAGCTTGTTCGTTGCCAGAATTTGGATTAGCAAAAATATCAATTAATGGCTTCTTGAAGACTACATCAATCCGTGTAAACTTGTCGGCTAACTTCTTACCAGTCCGAACGTAGAATGGAACGCCTGACCAACGGTAGTTATCAAACATTAACTTAGCAGCAACGAATGTTTCAGTACCTGATTCTGGATCAACACCATCTTCATGACGGTAATCAGGTTGACTGCCATCAGCACCATATTGGCCACGAACAAAGTTAGCAGCTGCTTGTGATGGGGTGTAAACACGTAAACTACGCAATGCCTTGATCTTTTCAACACGAACATCGTCGTCAGTAAAGGCAACAGGTTCTTCCATTGCTAATTGAGCAACAACTTGCATGATGTGGTTTTGAACCATGTCACGTAAAGCACCAGAGTTGTCGTAGTATCCGGCACGTTCTTCAACACCAAGCTTTTCACTTAAGGTTACTTGGATGTTGTCAATGTAACGGTTGTTCCAGAGAGCTTCGATGACTGGGTTACCGAAACGTAATGCTTGGATATTTTGAACCATTTCCTTACCAAGGTAGTGGTCAATCCGGAAAATTTGGTTTTCTTCAAATGTTTGTGACAATTCGTCGTTCAGCTTCTTAGCTGAGTCAAAGTCACGTCCGAATGGCTTTTCAATAACAAGACGGTTGTAACCATTGTCAGTTAATAAGCCTTGCTTCTTGATGTTGATAGCAATAGTACCAAAGAATTGTGGAGCCATTGACATGTAGAACAAACGGTTACCTTCAGTACCGAATTGCTTGTCAAGTTCAGCTAAGCGATCCTTCAACTTAGCGTAATGTTCTGGTTTAGTAACATCATGAGCACAGTAGAAGAAATGCTTAGAAAATTCTTCTGCTTCGCCATCCTTTGCAGGAATATCCTTAATTGAATTTAAAACCATTTCTTGGAATTCTTCATCGCTCATTTCATGACGTGAAGTACCAAGTAATGCAAAGTGGTCAGCTAAGTAGCCTTTTTGATAAAGCTTGAAAAGGGAAGTGTAGAGCTTCCGCTTAGCTAAGTCACCAGTTGCACCGAATAATGTAATTAATGCCTTATTTTCTGTAGCCAAAATGTTCACTCCTTCTGAATATTCAGAAAATCTTCTAACGCTACAATTATATACTTTCGACGGCAATTCTGCATTAAAAATGGTAAACGTTTTCTCTATGAATTCTTTACAAAGATAATGGATCAACTGAGATCTTTATTCATATGAAAAGAACATCCGCTATTGATAAATAATTGGTCTAGAACAAAACTTTTTTGCTTTTTTATACAGAATTAAGCAGAAATGCGAATGAAAAATCAAAAAATACTCGTTCTAATATATTAGAAAGGTAATTTTTAGTGCCTCATTTTGGGACACTTGTTTGACGTGACACAGAATGAACAATATAATCAAAAAAGAGGATTTTAACGGAGGAAAAACATGACTGCACAGATATACCCATATTTAACATTTGAGAACGCAAAGGAAGCGATGGACTACTATGTTCAGAACTTTGATGCAGAAATTGTTTATCACCAGCCGCTTAGTGAAGAACAAGCGGAAAACTTGGGATTGGATATTGACTCGTTAAGTACTACAACTTTTCGTGGCATATTTCAGGTTGCTGGTCAGAAGCTAATTTGTGCAGACGCAACAATGACGAATCCTGAATGATGATGAAATCATCAGAATCGTTCGTAGTTAGGCTCGAGTCCCTCAGTTAATTCCCGCGATTAGACTCTATAGATTCGGAGAGCGCTAATATGGAAAGAGGATGAGAAAAAACGCCTAGTTTTTCCCATCCTCTTATTTTTTATCTTGATCACACTCTATTTTTCATTCCATCTCTTTGCAAGACGATCGTAGATAACCTCAATATCTTGAGAAGTTCCGCGAAGTTCATAATCAGCAAGGAAAGGAGCATCGAATTGCTTAGCGTACTTTCTTGCAGTTAAGCAATACTGTTCGTTGAAGTTTCGATTACCGCTACCGACAATTCCAAGGCACTTCTTAGCATTATCGCCATAAGCAATGTATTCGCCCAGAGCAGTGGTCATAATTTCTGTAAAGCCAGAAGTAATACCATCGCCACCGTCTAAGTATGTCGGAACAAAAACGAAAAATGGTTCTTGTTCATCAGCTGCTTCAGTCTGGTCAGTGATTTCCTTAAGGTTTAATAGTGGACTGCTGGGATTAAAACTATGTTGTTGCTTAGCATATGTTTCCATACGGCTAAGAAATGAACGCGTATTCCCTTCAATAGAGATATAAAGAATGTTCATTGCTGTCATTTGAGATCCTCTTTCTATTATAACGTAATTGATTCCTAGTCTATTTTAGATGAATAGGGCGATAAATAACAGTATAAATTATTTTATTGTTAAGGATTGCTAATATTATTGTAGCAAATGGTAAAAAATATTAAGCTATTAAACATAGTACAAGAAATATTTAGATAACGAGCAACCAGTAAGGGATAAAAATCATTTTAAACCGATGGCATAGTCTATTTACATAATTACATGATAAAATTAATCTATAATGTTTCTTAATTTGGGAGGACTCGATTTGAGTAGTATTGTTTTAGATAACTTAACATTCGATGCTAAGTCTGGGGATCAGCTTGAAAATGTTTCATTAGAATTGACTTCACCACAAGTGATTGCTTTTTGTAGTAATGATAATGGTGCAACAACAGCATTAAAGCAGCTCTTAGATGCTCAGGGAAGTATTGAAGAGGGATCAGTACTCGTAAATGGTGAACCGCTGGGAAAAGTAAACCGGCGTCATGGCAATCCGCTCGTGGCTCATTTTGATGATATTGAATTAAAGGGGAAAACAGTCTTAAAGGCGGTAAAGAATTGTCTCAAGCATCATCAAAACGTTTTGACGATTGATCAAACTAACCAAATGCTTGAATCACTCGGCATTGTCCCGGGAAGACGGGTTGCTGACTTGACTCCCGATGAGCAGCAAAAGCTTCGAATCGTTCTCCTCCTTTCTTGGTGTCGGCCAATTGTTCTTCTTGATGATGCTTTTGATGACCTTGATGAGGATAGTCGTTTGACAATGAGCGAACTGGTTGCTGACTACACTAAAAAGACTGATTCACTTGTTATCTTTACAAGTCAGGATGTTTCTACACTGATGCGTTTTTCTAAGGTGATTTATTATTTTGAAGGTAGTCACCTGACATCTGCTCGTAATGTTGAAATGCTGGATAGTGTTGACTGTGTAGTAACAATTATTGGAACAGGTTTCCCGGTTGAAAACGCGGTAAAGTTAGGGGCTCATATGTTAGAAGAAGCGCCTAAAGAAACCCGGTTCCTTTTCACAGGTAATATTCAAGTTCTCCTTCCATTAATGGAACAAAGTACGATTACTGATGTTCGAATTGAAGACGCAACAGTAGAGGATGAACTAATGACCTGGTAAGTGTTTAAGGAGGGATGCATGTGGGTAGAGTAGTACTGGTTGATAATCGGGAGGATGAACTGGCACTTAAGATTATGAAAAAGGTGCCGGATGCCATTGTATCAACAAATTTTAAGGTTCAACTTCAATCGGGCGATATTTTGTGCTGGCTACCAAGACCAAACGATTACGTGGATGACGAAGTTCAAGAATTGGCTGATTTAATAGATCAGAGTACGTTTTTACCAGAAAAAATTGTAATGTTAAGCATTCCCGGAACAGCAGACGATGCTTCACTGGAACAAGTAGAAAAGTGGTATGGCAAGGATGCACGTTCAATGATAATGATGCACCAATATGCGGTTAAAATGATTGATGAGTTTGAGATTCCGTATACAATTGTCCGTATTCCACCATTGATGTTGACAAATACGAGTGTTTCAGTTATTGGTGAAGGCCAACCGATGACTGGTAACAAATTGGGAATAAACCAACTCGTCTCGATTTTCCAAACGGTTCTTGAAACCAACCGCTACCTTAATCAGTCAATTGGGATTGTTAATAGCGAGGGAGGTCAACAATGACAAACTTAACAGAATTTAAACGCTGGGAGAATGGGATCTCCCGGATGCATTTTCCAAAATGGGAAGAATTACCAAGCTTGGGATTATATGTTGATCAAGTAGCTGCAGTGATTAATGAGTATTTAACTAGTTTGGGGATGGAACCTCTTACCAAGTCAATGATTAACAACTATGTAAAAAAGAAAACCATTCAGGCACCAATTAAGAAAAAGTATGCTGTTAACCAAATCGTTGACTTATTACTGATTGGCTTTTTCAAAAATACCTTTACAATTAATGATATTCGCCAAGGGATCCTCCAAATCACTGCTAAGGATTATCCTAAACAAGCCTACGACCGGTTTGTAGAAGTCCTTAATGCGCGGTTAAGAAATGAGCCAATTCCAGCTAACCCGAATTTCACCCCGTCTAATGAACAATTAATGGTTCTAGGGATCGATGCGGTTCTAGCTGGATTGAAAGCTAGATACCTGCTAGAAACAATGGCAGATAGTAACAAAACAGAAGAAGATTAAAAATATGGGAGAGTTAATCCAGAGCCATCTGCGGCTCCGAGTAACTCTCCCATTTAATTTATTCATTTGCTAGGCGTTTATGGGTATCTGTCTTAATAATTTTATAGATAGCAGCGAATAACGGTACGGTAAACATCATTCCTAAAATACCGTAAATTCCTCCACCAATAATAACAGCGGCGAAAACCCAGACACTAGGCAGACCAATTGATTTGCCGACAACTAGCGGGTAGGTGATTCGGTTATCGAGCTGCTGAAGGATGATAATAAAGATTAAAAACATTCCTGCTTGAATTGGTGAAACCGCGAAGATAATGATTACGCCAACTCCAGCGCCAAGAATTGCACCAATAATGGGAATTAGGGCACCAATCGCAGTTACTACGCCAATCATTGAAGCATATGGCATCCGGAGAACGCTCATCCCAATAAAACAGAAAATCCCTAATATAGCAGCATCCTTACACTGACCAACAATGTAGCTGCTGTAACTATCATTAAAAACTTTGGTAACGTAGAAAATATGTTTGCCTAACTGGGGAAGGTAGGCGTTAATAAGTCTTTTTATTTGGCGACTCAGTGTTTCTTTATAAATTAGGAGGTAAATGGAGAAGAAGAGGGCAACCACAGCAGTCGCTACAGTTGAAAATACTGATGATGCAGTTGAAATGATTGCTTTAAAGGTCCCGCCAAAACCAGCAGTAAGGTATTTACCGACTTGATTCCATTTAATCTTTTCTAAATCAAAGCTGTTCCATAAGGTATTTAAATCCTTATTGTGCTCGATAACTTTTACGAAACGGTTAACTACTTGTCCATGATTAGCCACCAGTAACTTGATACAAGAAATAAGCTCCGGAATTACTAATGATGAAACAATTACTAGAATTAGAATAATTGTTAGGTAGGAAAGAACAATCCCGAATAATCGTCGGTATTTTTGCGCCCACTTTGTCTTAAATATTCTGGAATAGAGGTGCTCATACTGATTAAGAAGAAGGTTAACAATATATGCGATAACCCCACCAATTAAAAGCGGCATTGCAGCACTAGTAACTGAACTAATCAGTTTAGCCACTGTCGGCCAATACCTTACTGCCAGGTACAGGCAAAAAAGAGTAATTACTAGGGATAGGTGATTTTTTTGAATTTTAACTTTCACGTTGTTCTCCTTGCATTAACTTCTTAGCGATATTGGTAAGATACCGGTGACTTTCAACCTGTTCACGGCAGTTCCACTGATCGTGAAGGTTGATTTCATATATGCTACTAGCATTTGGGTTTAATAGCTTTAGTACAGGAGCCCAATCAATTTTTCCCTTACCTAGTTGCAGACTATCATGTGTTTGCCCCATTGAATCTACAAGGTGATAGTGGACAACGTGATCACGCAAATGCTTAAGGGATGCCTGCAGTGCTTGATTATCACCGTGCATTTCAATAAAGCAGTGAGAAGTGTCGAATGCTAGTCGGTAGTTATGGCTTAGTATCTCGTCTTCCTGTTCCGGATGACCGTATGCAAATACCGGGGCAATTGAGTTTTCAAACATAATATGCTGACCGCCAGCCTTTGCGAAGCGATCTAACCGTTTATAAACTGCTTAGCGAGCTTTTTCGACACTTGGATAAAGGCTAACCATTTCCTGAACTTCTTTACCGGCATAGCCACCGTGAACTAGTACTTGGATATTTCGCTTTTTTGCTAGAGCAATTAATTGTTCAGTTGATGTTTCAATGAACCGATAAAGCTCTGGAAAGCTTTTTTCGGGGGCAACAACTTCTGAGTGCCACTCATGATAGACCATTGGGTGGTGGATAACGATCCTTTGAATTCCCTTTGACTGAACATATTGAACTGCTTCATCAAGGCGCTGATACCCTTCAGGTGTAAAGTCAGCAGCACTTGTATAAAACTCATATACGTCTGGGTGATATTGAAGGCGGTCGTCAATCTGTTGCTGATCGCTGCTTCCCTTTAACCCTAGCATTGGCATAACCATCATTGTCAGTCCTTCCAATAAAATAGTTACCTTCATTTTAGCAGATTATATGGTTAGCGACTGATGAAGAAAATTGAAACGTTTCACATGGAACAAAATAAGAAGCTGGGAATTAACTTTCTTGGAGGGACGGTTGACTAACCTAGAACGATGAATGATGATGAAATCATCAGAATCGTTCGTAGTTAGGCTTGAGTCCCTCAGTTAATTCCCGCGATTAGACTCTATAAGTTCGGAGAGCGCTAAATATGGAAAAAGGATGAGAAAAAACGCTTAGTTTTTTCTCATCCTCTTAGTGGTGAATGCACTACAGATTCTTATCCATAATAAATGTTAATTTAGAAAGCTCAAGGCCGTGCATAATCAAGTTACTCATTAACTCTTTAGTTCGTTTTGCCATTTCCGCAACCATCTTGTGGGTTTCTTTACTGAGGTAGGCACAAGCATCATTATCACTCATTCCTTCAACCTTTGGCGCAACCTGACTGACCCACCGGTAAAGATATTCGCGTGAGTCCTTTAAGTAGTTAAGATCATCCTGAGCAAATTCAGCGTGGTGAGCTTCAACAATCATTGAAAGTGCCCGGTACATCCAGTAAGCGCTCTTCAGATCCATATTAAGCTTCTTTGGTGTTTCACGGTAGCTGACATCAATATCATCCGAATTACCGAAGAATGGGATATAAGGAGTGAAGGTTGGAATACCAAAACTCATCCACATAATAGTAGAAGCAGCTTCTGGTAAATCATTCCGTACTTGAAGAACATGGGAGTTCTGTGTCCGGTTAAGAGAGATTGGCCGGAACAAGTGCTTTTGTTCTTCAGTACCGTGACCTAGTGGATCATATGGGGTGCCTTGATAGTGGCTGCTCAAAATCTTTTGCACATCTGCCAAAGTAATCCGGTGGTTGGTTCGCATAATGAATGGAAGATCAAAGTCGAGCGGATCCTGTTCTACACTTGGATTGAGGACTTTATGACCGTACCATTGACGTGGTGTATTGTAGTGCTGATCGAATACATCGGCCGTTCCAAAAATATGGCGGAAATCCCAGCCGTACTTATCAGGGTTGAGATGATTCTTTTCAACAAATTCTTGAATACCTTCTGACCACATAAAGTTATCAGGATCATTGAAGTCCACTTGTTGAATGGCAACCCGATTTCCGGTTACTGCATAGGCATCGTCTGGGATTCGTTCAGCAACCCAGTGGTGACCGGTAACAATTTCCATGTACCAAACATCATTTTTATCGCTAAAAATAACCCCGTTTCCTTCTGCAGAACCATACTTTGCAATCAATTGACCGAGGTACTTAACACCATCTTTAGCACTGTCAATAAATGGAAGTGTTGCAGCGACGATAAGGTCTTCATTGATTCCAGATTCGGTATTTAAGGGATCGCATGCCAAAACCCGTTCGTTGGCATAAACACTTTCAGTGGCACTCATTCCAACGTTCTTTTCGTTAAAGCCGCTTTCATCAAAAACTCCCTCAGTCTTGTAATTAACGTTTGGGGTTCCCTGATAGCGGTAACCGTCAGCTGGCCGATCAACAACACACTTATTTAAGTAGGCTTTTACTTGATTAGGATGGTTATGGTAAGCAGGATAAGTGACAAACCGTTGTGGTGTTAATGGGCCAAACGTATCGTCATTTCTTGCTGCCATTGTTGAGCCATCAATTGTAGCGTCCTTACCAACCAGGACGGTGGTACAAGCAGATAAGTTTTTCTTCATCTATTTCAAGACCTTTCTAGATAAAACATAAAAAATTGGTCATTATCATTTTAAGCTTCTTGATACCGGTTATCAATTTACCCACATAAGTTAACTTAATGGGAATCGGTAATATCAACTAAGTTAAGGATGTTGTTCAAGATCAGCAAATTCGGCATGAACCAGCTTAGCTAAGTCCTCTGAATTGAGTTTAACTGAACGACCAAGTTTACCGGATGAAACGTAAATCTCGCCTTGCTCCTTCGCTTCATTATCAATGAAGATTGGGTACTGGAACTTTTCATAAATACCAATTGGTGTGTTAGCACCATGAACATATCCCGTAGTCTTCAAGAGGTTCTTTAATGGCACCATGTTTACCTTTTTATTTCCAGAAACCTTAGCAAGCTTCTTTTCATCAAGGTGCTGATCTACTGGAACTACGCCAACAAGCGGACCAGTAACATTTCCAGAAAGAACTAATGTCTTGTAAATATGGTGTTCATCAACACCAGAATGATCGACACTCATCGAGCGGACGTCACCATCTTGGTGGGTGGGAAATTCTGCTTGTTCATATGGGATGTTATTTTTGTCCAAGATTTGTTCAACCTGGGTTTTCTTCATTTTACTTTTTTTCTTTTTACTCATAAATCTTTTAAGCTCCTTTTTTCTGGGACGAACCAATTTTTACTAAAATAGATCCCAATTTTAAATAGGTCTGCTATACTAGAAACAGTATTAAACGTCTATCAAATAATCCGAGGAGTAAATGACATGGCAGATTTAGTATACCGCTCAGTAATGAGTGATATAAAACAAAAAATCCTAGCAAATCAATATCCGGGAATGAAATTACCTGATGAGCGAAGTCTTAGTGCAAGTTACAAGGTGAGTCGCAGTTCAATCAAACGCGCACTTGGTGTTTTAGCACAACAAGGGATTATCTTTAAAAAACGGGGATCCGGAACGTTTATTAACCCCTTATACCTAAAGAATCGGTCGCTATTTCGCTATGAAGGAAGTAACTTGGGGGTTACCGATAGCTTTAAGTTTGGTGACAAGAAGCAAAGCATTAAACTGATGGACTATCAGGTTATCCCTGCAAGCAAAGATCTTCAGCAGGACCTCTTTCTTGATGATAATGATTTTGTCTATAAGATCAAACGACTTCGCTTAATTGATGACCAACCCTTTATTATCGAAACTGGTTATATTCCGATTAAGATTATTCCAACCCTTTCGCCAGACATTGTTAAGAGTTCAATTTTTAACTACCTAGAAACTGCAAAGGGAAAGCGGGTTACAAAGTCCTTTATGTCGATTAGTGTTGCTCCGTCAAAGGCTGATGATCAACGACTTCTTAAACTCAAGCCAACTGAACCGGTTGCGATTATGGAAGGGGTCTTCTTCCTTGATGATGGAACACCCTTTGAAGTTTCGAACATGCGAGTTCATTACCGGTATATGAAATATGACACTTTTGTGAGTCTGGATCAAGAAAATTAAAATGTAAAGAACGGCAACTCTGATAACATAAAGGTTGCCGTTCTTAATATTTAATCTTCAACTTTATTAGCGGATAATTTTCGATAGTAGTTGGCGATCTTATTGTCATCAACGAGTTGCAAAAAGACAAATTCAATTATCCATTGATTAGATGACGAAAGTGAAAGCTATACTTGAAAGTTGACCATAACCAATGAAAACCATAGGCAGAAATAAATGCTAACAAAATAGTCATTATAATTAGAAGCGGAAATTTAATCATTAACGGGATTGTCCAGTGAGCTAGCAGTTTCCAGTTCCAGTAAAGCCAGAATACGTGGGAAAGGTAAGCGCGGTGAGCATAAAGTGCCACCCAATGAACTAAGGGCAACCATTGGCTACGAAACTTTTGCATATACATTGCAATTGTTGCGATTAAGCCAATTGAAGCTAAATTATAGAAAATCATTGATGGTAAATAATAAGGGGCATTATCTAACTTGACTGGCGTACCATAATTAAAGAAATTAAAAGTAACGTAGTAAAGAAGAAGACACCAAATAGTAACCAGCAGTCCCCAATGTTTCATTACAAATAAACAAATTGATTCATGAAAAACCCACAAGAGGGTACCGCTAACGGCAAAAATAATAAAACTCGGAAAAATTCGATCAAACAAGTACCATTGCTGGGCTTGCGGACCATGGAAAATTTCTAATTTGTAAATCCAATGCCACACTAATTCAAATGCTAGGGTTAGGCTAAAAATAAGGATTCCCCGTTGCGGTTTTCCAGTACACCAACGAGCAAGGCTCCAGAAAATTGGCATTAAGATAATGAATTGAAGCATCATAACGTTGTACCAAAGGTGTGGGGCAGCGTTACCGTTGATGAATTGCCAACCAAAACTGGTCAAGTTGTGATAATGACCATGTTGTTGTAGCTGCGGCAGAAAAATTAAGTAGACCGTTGTCCAAAGAATTGAGGGGATAAATAGGATGTGCCAACGGTTAATCATAAACCGGGGATAATCGCGTAATCGAGCCATGGGATGGGTGCGGGTTGACGAAAAAAGAATGCCGAAGATAAAAGCTGATGCGGAAAATTTAACTACTTCGTATATTCCACCAAGCAAGAATTGTTGACCCACGGGTAAGGAAGTTTGCATCAGAAAACTGATAATTGATTGGATCATTACGGTAATCACAGCGAAAAGCTTTACGAAGTCTCCAATGTCTGCTTGGCTTTCTGCACCTAATTGTTGCAAAATTAATCCTCCATATTTTATTTAAACTTACATTAATAAGTGTAAAGCGAGATTCTTTTTTCGTCACTATTTTGTTAAGATAATTGGGTGGAAATATAAACCACATAAATTGGATCGGATCAATTTATTAAAAGGTTGACTTTTATTTTAAATCCGTTATTATTAGTAATGTAAATTTGAATGATTTACGTATTGTTTAACGGCAAGAACGTATCTATTTATTCAGAAGGAGTGTTTATTAGAATGGCAGTAGATTACGATTCCAAGAAGTACTTGGAAAGTGTTGATGCTTACTGGCGTGCAGCCAACTACCTTTCAGTTGGTACATTATTCTTAATGGGTGACCCATTATTACGTCAACCATTAAAGGCAGAAGACGTTAAGCCTAAGCCAATTGGTCACTGGGGTACTATTGTTCCTCAAAACTTCATTTACGCACACTTGAACCGTGTAATTAAGAAGTACGACCTTGACATGTTCTACATCGAAGGTTCAGGTCACGGTGGCCAAGTTATGGTTAACAACTCATACTTGGATGGTTCATACACTGAAATTTATCCAGAATTTACTCAAGACACTAAGGGAATGGCTAAGTTATTTAAGCACTTCTCATTCCCAGGCGGTACTGCATCACACGCCGCACCTGAAACTCCAGGTTCAATCCACGAAGGTGGGGAACTTGGTTACTCACTTTCACACGGTGTTGGTGCAATCTTAGATAACCCAGACGTTATCGCCGCTGTTGAAATTGGTGATGGTGAAGCTGAAACTGGTCCATTGATGGCATCATGGTTCTCAGACAAGTTCATCAACCCAATCAAGGATGGTGCGGTATTACCAATCATCCAAGTTAACGGTTTCAAGATTTCTAACCCAACTATCCTTTCACGGATGAGTGACGAAGAACTTACTAAGTACTTCGAAGGTATGGGCTGGAAGCCTTACTTCGTTTCAGCTTACAAGGAAGCTGATCGTGAAGGTGAATTTAACGGTTACAAGGACCACATGGAAGTTCACGAACAAATGGCTAAGACCATGGATACTGTTGTTGAAGAAATCAAGGCTATCCAAAAGAATGCTCGTGAAAACAACGATGACTCATTACCACAATGGCCAATGATTATCTTCCGTGCTCCTAAGGGTTGGACTGGTCCTACTAAGGATCTCGATGGTAACCCAATCGAAAACTCATTCCGTGCTCACCAAATTCCTATTCCGGTATCACAAGATGACATGGAACACAAGGACATGCTTGTTGACTGGATGAAGTCATACAAGCCAGAAGAATTGTTTGACGAAAACGGTCACCCAGTTGCTCTTGTTGAAGAGAACACACCAGAAGGTAACCGTCGGATGGCTATGAACCCTATCACTAACGGTGGTATCGATCCTAAGCCACTTGTATTGCCAAACTACCGGGACTTCGCTGTTGATGTTCAAACACCAGGTTCTGTTGTAAAGCAAGACATGCTTGAATGGGGTAAGTACCTCAGCAAGATGGCTGAATTGAACCCTAACACTTTCCGTGGATTCGGTCCTGATGAATCTAAGTCAAACCGTCTTTACGCATTCCTTGACAATGACAAGCGTCAATGGATGGAAGGTATTCACGAACCAAACGATGAAAACCTTGCACATTCAGGTCGGATGATTGATTCACAACTTTCTGAACACCAAGCTGAAGGATTCCTTGAAGGTTACACCTTAACTGGTCGTCACGGATTCTTCGCAACTTACGAAGCATTCGGTCGTGTTGTTGACTCAATGCTTACTCAACACATGAAGTGGTTACGTAAGGCTAAGGATCTCTACTGGCGTCATCAATACCCAGCATTGAACTTTGTTGATACTTCAACTGTATTCCAACAAGATCACAACGGTTACACTCACCAAGATCCAGGTCTGTTAACTCACATGTTCGAAAAGGAACGTCCAGATCTTGTTAAGGAATACTTACCAGCAGATACTAACTCTCTGATGGCTGTTTCTAACAAGGCCTTCAACGACCAAGAATGCATCAACATCTTCGTAACTTCCAAGCACCCACGTGCACAATGGTTCTCCATTGACGAAGCTACTGAATTAGTTGATAACGGTCTTGGCTACATCAACTGGGCATCTACTGACCAAGGTAGCGAACCAGATGTTGTCTTTGCATCAGCAGGTACTGAACCAACTGAAGAAGCTCTTGCTGCTATTGACATTCTTCATGACAACTTCCCTGAATTGAAGATTCGTTACATCAACATCATTGAAATCATGAAGTTGATGAAGCAAGACAAGAACCCAGAAGGTTTGTCTGACGCAGAATTCAACCGTTACTTCACTACTGACAAGCCAGTTATCTTTGCATGGCACGGATTCCGTGACATGATCCAAGCATTGTTCTTCGATCGTGCAAACCGGAACGTTCACATTCACTCATACGAAGAAAATGGTGACATTACCACTCCATTCGACATGCGTGTATTGAACGAACTTGACCGTTTCAACTTAGCTAAGGATGCTATCCAAAGTGTTCCTGGTTACGAACAAAAGAGTGCTGCATTTGTTGCCAAGATGGACAACATGATTAACAAGCACAACCACTACATCCGTTCAGAAGGTAAGGACTTACCAGAAGTTACTAACTGGACTTGGAAGGGTCTTAAGTAATCACTGTTGATTACTAATTAAACACTTAATAAAACGAAAATAGCTGAAGAAAAGATTGCTTTTCTTCGGCTATTTTTTGGTTTTAAATTAAATGCAAAGTTTTGTAAACCGGTAAAGCTAGCCGGATAGCCAGCTTTGAAGGGTCAAAATAGTTGTGTATAATATTAGTGATAACTGAAGTGAGGTGTTAGTGAGTATGCAACGGCAGTACCTAAGTATTGATATTGGTGGAACAACGATCAAAAGTGCCCGAATTGATCATTCGGGAAACATTATGACTAAGGGAAGACAGCAAACACCACGCTCCAAAGATGCTTTCTTGCAGGTCCTGCAAACAATTATTCAAGAAAACCAATTAATTGCCGCCGTGTGCGTAAGCGTTCCCGGAATTGTTGATCCACAAACGGGAAGTGTTCAGTTTACAGGGGTATTGAGTTATATGGGAAAATTTGAGTTAGCTCAGTATCTTGAAAAGACGACCCAGTTACCGGTTTACGTTGGGAATGATGCTAATTGCGCAACGTTAGCAGAACAATGGCTAGGAAACCTGGTCGACGTTGATAATGGTGCGGTTATTACTTTAGGGACATCAGTTGGTGGCGGAATCGTGGTTAATGGAAAGCTCCTTCATGGTCCGCATAGTCGTGCAGGGGAGTTAAGTGCGATCGTAACTAATCGTGATGATCCACTAGCTGAACAACGGACGGTGGGTGCTACTACTTCAGCGGTTAAAATGGTTGAAATGGTAGCTCAAGCGTGCAAGCTTCCTGATCCGGCAGATGGACAACAGGCATTTCAAAAAATCATTGCTCATGATCCGCTTGCTTGGGAAATTTTTGAAGAGTATTGTCGACGGGTTGCTTATTTAATCGTTTCCCTTCAAGCAGTCCTTGACCTTGAAGTAGTTCTTATTGGTGGTGGAATTAGTGTCCAGCCAATCTTAATTGAGGAAATTAAAAACCAGTTTATTAAAGTTCAACGAGCAGATCGTCGATTGATGGCTGATATTACAATGCCAGTTATCAAGGCAGCCAACTTTGGCAATGAGGCCAACCTTCTTGGTGCTCTTTATGGGTTGCTTCTAAAAATTGAAAAATAAGAAATAAGTAAGAAGTCGGAAAAACAATCTGGTTTTCTGCCTTCTTACTTATTTCAAATTACTGTTTATTAACTTTTGGGGATCTTTCTCACTCTGTTTAACAAGGATTGAGTTAAGAACATCTTGCAAAGAAATTGTCGCTAGTTTTGCTTTTGCTGCTGTTTCCGCTTGGTTATAAAATTCGGTAAGGGTTGTTTGAATGTTGCCACCAACAATGCAATCAGGATTAGTCTTAGGATCAATTGCAAAAAGGTGCTGTTCATCCTCGACCGCAAGGAAAACGTCATAGAGGGAAATATCCTTTGGTTCACGCATTAGCTTAGGGTCAGCCGAACCATGGACAGTTTTGATCAATCCGGCACTCCGTAATTTTCCCATCAATCGGCGAACTACTACTGGAGAAGTTTCAATACTTTCGGCGATGTGTTCACTACTTAATGGTAATTTACCCTTGTAGGTTTCAATAAAAGCGAGAATATGGATACTATCGCTAAAACGAGTTGAGATTCTCATGTTAATTACTCCTTTTCTGTATAACTAATTGTAACAGCTGGTGTTACAATTATCCAGAAGAAAGTCATTTGTATTTCTTGACAACATATTATCAGTAATATAAGCTTAGAATTATAAGTTTGAACGATGAAACTGTTTAAGTTACTAATCATGGAGGCAGAAGAATGACAACTCGTTTAAGGAAGTTGATTACTAGACTAGCTTTGCTTGGCATAATGATTTTGGTTGGTAGTAGTATTCCAACGACCATCAGTGCAAGCAGTAAGCCGATTATCGTTGGTTCTAAGAGCTTTTCGGAAAGTAAAACAGTTAGTGAAATTTACGCATTAGCATTAGAACATGCTGGATATAAGGTAGTGCGGAAACCAAATATCTCTAATTCTGTTGTTTTCCGTGCAGTCAAGACTGGGCAGATTGATGTTTATCCAGAATATACTGGAACAATTGTCGAGGCGTACCTAAAGAAAAGTGCTAATGGTAAGAGTGCTTCACAGATGGCATCATTAGCACAGAATGGTGTAAAGAAAGATGGTCTAGTAACTTTTAATTATGCACCAGGAGATAATCGTCAAGGGATTGGAATGCGGACGAGTGTTGCTAAAAAATATAATATTAAGACGTTAAGCGATCTCCAAAAAAATGCTAGTCATATTCGGTTTGTTTCCCAAGGAGAGTTTGATAAACGGGCAGATGCGTTACCAGGGATGAATAAGAAATACGGGAAATACAACTTTAAGTCCCATAAGGATTACGATGACAGCTTAAAGTATAAAATTATGTCACAAAATAAGGGAGACGCAGCACCGGTTTCTACTACGGACGGTCAGCTTGCTACTAGTAAGTTTACCCTATTGAAAGATGATAAAGGACTGTGGTCGCCATATAATCTTGTTCCACTAGTAAATAAGAAGGCAGCCAAGAGTCACCCAAAGATGGAAAAGGCTTTGAACCAGGTTGATGCTAAGTTAACTACCAAGCAGTTGACTAGTCTTAATAAAAAGGTTGATGTTGATGGTCAAAACTATAAGACAGTAGCGAAAAATTGGTATAACGAGCACGTATTGAATTAGTAGATGGGTCGTTTCAAAGAAATTGGGGAGTGACGTTTTGGTATCGCAAATTATTCATTATTTTCAAACGGACAGTAGTCAATACTGGTTATACGTTTGGCAACATATTTACCTTAGTGGGATTACATTGGTAATTGCAATGGCGATTGCGTTGCCGTTGGGGTATATTGGTTCGCGGATCAAGACAGTAGCAGCCTTTTGTACTGCTTTTTCCCAGGTATTACGGATTATTCCGAGTTTAGCGTTACTCTTTTTATTAATTCCGTTTATCGGAACGGGGATGACTCCAGCATTGATTGCACTTGTTGTTTTGGCATTACCACCATTATTAATCAACACAATTCTCGGCTTTAACGAGGTTAGTCCATTATATAAGGAAGTTGGCACTGCCTTAGGAATGAGTCGTCAACAGTTGCGGCGACAAATCGAGATCCCGCTTGCCTTACCCTATATTTTGAATGGGATAAAGTTAGCCCTTGTTGAAATCATTGCGAGCGCCACTTTAGCTACTTATATTGGTGCTGGCGGATTAGGAACATTAATTTTTACCGGATTGGGATTATACGATATGACCTATGTTGTTATCGGTGGAGTTAGTGTGGCGATCCTGGCGTTGCTTTCAATGGCTGGATTTGATTTTTTGATTAGGAGGGCCCGGCGGTATGACGAAGCCAGTTATTCAATTTAAACATGTTCAAAAACAATTTGGCAAAAATGTGGTAATTCCGGACTTGAGTTTTGAGATCAACCAAGGAGAGTTTGTGACCATCCTTGGTTCTTCCGGTTCCGGCAAGACAACGACCCTTAAAATGGTTAATGGCCTCTGGAAGCCGAATGCTGGAGAGATCCTGATTGATGGTCAAAAAATTAGTGATCTTGATCTAGTACAATTACGTCGTCATATGGGTTACGTTGTTCAGCAGATCGGGCTTTTTCCTCACATGACGATTGCGGAAAATATTGCAGTAGTGCCGAAAATGCTGCAGTGGGAGCAGTCAAAGATCGATCAGCGGGTGAAGGAATTACTTGCTTTAGTTCAACTCGATCCAGCAAAATATGCTAATCGGTACCCTAGTCAACTTTCCGGTGGACAGCAACAACGGGTTGGCGTTGCTCGGGCATTAGCTGTTAACCCGCCATACGTTCTTTTTGACGAACCTTTTGGGGCCTTAGATGCTCTAACGCGAATTGAATTACAAAAAGAAGTTAAACGAATTCACGAATCGCTAGCAAATAAAACCTTTATGTTTGTTACCCATGATATTAATGAGGCATTCTTCCTGGGCCAGAGAGTGATGATAATGCACGAAGGACGAATTGAGCAGTTTGCAACACCGGGAGAAATTATTTCTCATCCAGCAACTCCTTTTGTTAAAGAACTTTTGGGAACAGTTCAACAGAATCAAGAGCTCTGGAGGCAGTATCATGATTGAGTATTGGAAAATTAATTGGTCAACGATGCTCATCGACTTGCAACAACACGCTGTGATGGTTCTGGCTTCTTTAGGAATTGCTCTGGTGATTGCGGGAGCCATGATCCTGTTATTGATGCACAGAAAAAACTGGTTGAATGGGTTAACCTACTTTTTTTCGTTGCTTTATTCAGTTCCCAGTTTTGCCTTTTTTGCCCTCTTATTGCCTATTTCCGGTTTAGGAATGCGCACGGCAATTATTGTCTTAACAATTTATTGTGAGTATGTTTTATTAAGAACCTTCATTACTGGTATTCAGGAAATCGATCCAGCATTAATTGAGGTTGCTAAGGGAATGGGGATGACAAGAAAGCAAGTGTTCTTTAAGGTTCAGCTACCTCTTGCAACACCTGCCATTTTCAGTGGACTCCAAGTCGCCTTAGCTTCAACAATGGGAATTGCCACAATTGCGGCTACGATTAATGCTGGTGGATTAGGACAGCTACTATTTGAAGGCCTCCAGTCACAGCAGGTTGTGCCTATTTTATGGGGAACATTGTTAACAGTTGTGCTGACGCTCTTGTGTGCCGGAATCTTAAAGCTAATTGAATGGTTGCTAATTCATCGTTGGCGAGCGGTTATTGGTTAAGTGGCTAAAAAACGAGACCTGAAAATTATTTCAGGTCTCGTTTTACTTATCTGTCACATGAGCCATTGATGGGACTTGATCCCACTTAACAGGGTAGCCAGCACCATGAGCACAGAAAACAGAATCAGGAGTGTTAGCCAAATCAGCGGTCGGGTTATAGTTTGCTTTTGTAATAACCTCGTCAGCGTTATGACACTTTTGGTAGCCACTAACTGTTAATTCAAGCTGCCCCTGTCCATGAGTATATGCTCGAACTACTGATGCGTACTTGCGCATCTCAGTGACTGGGGCAGTCCCGGTAATAACGGTGGTAGATGAATTTGAATGATCATCGTTAAGCTTAAATGTACCGGCCATTTGCTGAATATCGTTAATTGCGCGACCAACTTGTTCCTGGCTAACAGTTAACCTAAATTGGTACCAAGGCTCAAGTAGTTCACAGTTACCAGACTGTTTAAGTTCCATCAGTCCTTGACGAACGGCGCGGGATGTTGCCTCACGAAAATCCCCGCCAACAGAATGGACAATACTTCCACGACCGTTAATTAGGGTGATCTTGACATCTGTTAACGGCGCACCAGTTAAGACGCCCCGATGTTCCTTATCCCGTAAGCTGGTCATTACCTGTTCTTGCCAATTATGGTTAAGGACATCAACACTACACTCGTTAGCAAAGGACAGCCCGCTTCCTGGTTTGCCAGGTTCAAGTAAAAGGTGAACCTCAGCATAGTGTCGTAGCGGTTCAAAATGGCCAATGCCGATTATCTTTGAAGTAATGGTTTCCTTATAAAGAATGTTTCCTTCATCGAAGCTGATACTGATTCCGTAGCGCTGATCAAGCAGTTGTTGAATGGTTTCGAGTTGGACTTCTCCCATAATTTGAAGATGAATTTCCTGAAGGTGTTCCGACCATTGAACGTTAAGGTGGGGCTCTTCATCCTCTAGTTCTCGTAACGCTAATAAGCATTTATGGGGATCGGTGCCGTTTAAATTAACTGCGTAACTAAGAACTGGTTGAATTTCGTTGAGTGGCAGATCATCAGTAGTTCCTAATCCCTGACCCGGAAAGGTTGTGGTAGGACCAGTAATTGCACAAACTTCACCAGCTGAAATCTTCTGAACAACGGTAAACTTAGCACCATTATAGACGCGTAATTGGTTAGCTTTTTCATTTGGAATCAGTTCTTCCTTTGCCTTAAAACTGCCGCCAAGAACCCGAATCCAGGTTAGGCGCTCTCCCTTATCGTCATGAGAAATCTTAAAAACTCGTCCCTGAAATTCCGTCGGCAGTGATGGTTCAACGGTCCACTTAGAAAAGCCAGCAATAAAGTCATCAATCCTCGTTAATTTAAGGGCTGCACCAGAATAAATTGGAAAAATCTTCCGCTGGTTGATTAATTGCTGAATGGTGTTATCACTGATTTCACCGGATTCAAGGTAATCACTTAAAACTTTATCATCAGTCATTGCGATTGCTTCAATTGTGTCAGCGGTTAGCGGTTCAGAAAATGATAGGCAGGCGGGAGAAAATTCTGACTGTAATTCTTGAACTACTTGAGCAGGTTCGGCACCAATGACGTCTGTCTTGTTGATGAAAATAAATGTTGGAACTTGGTATTTCTCTAGGAGACGCCATAGTGTCCGGGTAGAGCCTTGGATTCCATCGGTTGCTGAGACAACTAGAATAGCGTAGTCAAGAACAGGGAGCACTTGTTCAGTTTGCCCCGCAAAATCAACGTGTCCCGGGGTATCAAGCAAAGTGAGGTGAAAGTCGTCATAATTGACGCTTGCTTGATGGGAAAAAATAGTGATTCCGCGTTGCTTTTCAAGGGTGTTTGGATCAAGAAAAGAATCACCATTATCAACCCGTCCCAGTTGTCGTTGCGTTCCTCCACGGTAAAGAAGAGCTTCTGAAAGGGTGGTTTTTCCTGCGTCAACGTGTGCGACAACTCCTGCAACGATATTTTTCACAAGTGCCTCCTAATTGTTATCTTCTGTCCGAACAACGAGAACATCACAGAGGGCGTTACGGTTAACGTAATTGGTAACCGAACCAAGGACAAACCGCTCAACGCTTGAAAGTCCGGTCGTTCCAATGACGATTAGATCGTTATGGTGATCTTTAGGGAAGTCTTTAGCAATGACCTGTTTAGGATTACCGAAACGAATATGGATACTAACATCAAGAAGCCCCATTTTCCAAGCGCGCATCTTAAGATCCTCTAACCGTTCTTCAGTGGCTTGAACTAAACTATATGTTTGATCGCTACTGACGGTTTTATCGGTAATGTAGCCATCTGTAATTTGGCCTATTTGCTCAATTGTGAGAAGATCCAAGTGGGCGTGATTTTGTATTGCAGACTTAACGGCTGCTGTTAGTACGGGGATGGTTGCCTTTGATCCATCAATTGCCGCAACAATGTTTTGATATTGCATATCCTTCATCGAACTTACTTCCTTTCGAACTCTTTACTTTAATTATAAATGTTTATCTTAAATCGTAGTTAATAAAAAATATAATTTTACTAAAATTAATCCCTATGATTGAAAACGGTTGCAAATAGGACTAAACTTTAAAGGTAGATTAAAGGACAATTTACCGAATTTAGTCTAATAATAGTTAGAATCTTCACAAAGGAGTTGCAGTTAATATGCGATATGTTTCAATGACTTCCCATAATATTGGGATGAACTTGGCAACCGAACAGTATTTGATGAATGATAAGGATTTTGGTCGGGAACCACTAGTTCTTTTTTACTACGAAGAACCATGCATCATTGTTGGGCGGAACCAGAATACTCTTGAAGAAATCAATCACGATTACGTTAAAGAGCATAACATTCGGGTAACCCGGCGGCTTTCTGGTGGTGGTGCCGTTTACCAAGATCTCGGAAATCTCTGCTTTAGTTTTGTTGTCCCAAGCGATAGTGAAGAATTTGGTGACTTTAAGTCCTTTACCCAACCAATTGTTGATGTTTTACATAAAATGGGGGCAACGACTGCTGAAGTTAGTGGACGGAATGATATCCTAGTTGATGGTAAGAAGTTTTCTGGCAACGCAATGTACTCACGGAATGGCAAGACGTTCTCTCACGGGACGTTGATGTTGAACGTTGATTTGAGCGTTGTTGCAGACGCCCTCCATGTTGCCAAGGATAAGATCGCATCAAAGGGAATCAAGTCAGTTCGGTCACGGGTTACTAACCTGCGTCCATTCCTTGATAAGGAATATCAGGACATTGATGTTCCAACTTTCCGTGATGATTTGATTAAGGGACTCTTCCACGTGGATAGTTTAGACGAAATTAAGGATAAGCAATACGTGGTTACTCCAGAAGATCAAAAGGAAATTGATAAGATTTATGAACAGTACTATAACAACTGGGACTGGGTCTACGGCAAGTCTCCTGAATTTACTATTAAGCGGCGGAAGCACTTTGACATGGGGACAATTGATGCCCGGTTTGATGTTAAAGACGGTGTGATTAAGAATGTAAAGTTCTACGGTGACTTCTTTGGCCCGCAAGATATTAGTGAATTAGCGGCCAAGCTTAAGGGAGTTAAGTATGATCATGACGCAATTGCCAAGGTCTTGAATGAAAATGGTACCCAGCAATACATTACTGGTATTCCAACGGATCAAATTGCGGATCTATTAGCTTAATTGAGCTTTACTGTGATCTTTAGTAAAATGTGGTTGATTGATCATTTCCGGATGGTGGATTAACCACATTTTTTTGATCCGGTAAGGAGAGACGGAACATGAAATTAACAGTTGCAGATTATTTAGATCAGGTTGTTGGTAACAAGGTACTTATTACCGAAAACGAAACAACCGCATCAAAGGTTCAACAAAAAACAACATTAAAAAAAGCAATAGAAACAGTGATCGATGCATTAGATACAGGGCATTTAGGAAAGTATCAAATCACTATTAGGGTTAAGAAAGGTGATCCAGTGATTTTTCATCTTGATACCAACCTGATCAATATTCCAATGGCAGAAGCTGAGCGGTTAGATGGCAAGCTTTTGGATAAGGAGATTAGCTACCCGGTGAACCTCTACATGGTAATGGAGAGTGAAGATGTTAATAAGTCTGGGCTACGGATCGATGAGTTAGCCAACGAAACTGACCTGGCAGGAAACATCGATCCCCTTATTAAGAGGCTTCAAGAGTGGCTTGCTGAGCACCTTGCCGATGTGATGGAAGCACGAGCAGACGCATAAAACTTGCGCAATTGGTCCATTCGTGTTAAATTATTCTTTGCGATGAGTCGAGAGGTCTGGTAGCAACCCAAATGGCTACCATAAGACATTTCGAACGTGGGGCACATAACTCACCGGATTGTGAGGTGCCTGGAAGTAGTCGGAGTGGACACCGACTAGTTTCCTGAGATGGTATCAATACACGGAGCTAACCTAGAGTTGTTAATACAGCTCTAGGTTAGCTTTTTCTTTTCCCTTAATTGCTAGCTTTCTCTTCTGGAAGGGCTTACAATGAAGATGAGGGGTGATCGAAATGAGAGAATGGTATTTCTTTGGTTACTTTGTTTTGTTCATTCTTCTGTTATTCGCATATTGTACGTTTGTCCACTAAGAAAAGGCTGAAAAAACATTTCGTTTTTTCAGCCTCTCACTATTATTTAGTAGTTTTCGAATTTACCGAGTCTAATCGCGGGAATCCATATAAGATCACTCCGTTTCGCAACCAGGCTCTTAAATGGGTTAATTCCCAGCTTATTTTTTAAAAACGCATCCCCGTATACTTCTTACTTAGAACCAGGACAAGGATTGTTGCGGCAAGACCATAAACCGCACCAACGTAGCCTAAGTTGCGCATTGGCAAAAAGGCAACAGCTTGGGACGCGGTGAATGAGCCGAGAGAAATCCCAATGTTGGCGAAGATTGAGTTAAGGGATGAGGCAAGGTCTAATGACTGCGGATATTCCTTTTCAGCAATGTCGAGGAACATTAACTGGGTTGAAGAACCATAGGAGGAGAAGGCAATACAAAGCAATGCAACGATGATGATGGCAATCCATTTGAATGATAGCAACGGTCCAAATAGGAGATAGAGAATCGTCATTGCAATATAAATTCCGCCTAACCGGTGAATCCCACCATTATCAGCAATGTAGCCACCAAACTTATTTCCGATGATAAAGAAGATCCCCATACCGAACAGCACCCAGTTTAGCCAGGTATTACTAAATCCCATTTCGTTAGTGATTAATGGCCGGATGTAAGTGTAGATAGTGTAATCAGCAGCACAGACTGTAACAATGAAGACAACCCCGAGCAGAACCCGTGTGTCCTTTAAAAGAGTGAATTGTTTGCTTAGAGTACTCTTGAATTGTGGGGTGTCTTTTGGGACCAGCCAGATTAAAGAGACAAAGACAAAAATTGTTAGGCCAGAAATCATCCAGAAACTGTCGTGCCATGAGAAAGTAGTACTGATCACCGTACCGATTGGAATCCCAATAACGGAGGCAATACTAAAGCCGGCAAAGACCCAGGAGACCAGGCTGGCCCGCTTTTCCCGTGGTGCTACAAAACTAGCCATTACTAACACGATTGAAATAATTGCTCCGGCAACAGTAGCCGTTAATACTCGTGAGAAAAGCATTGAAATAAAGTTGCTAGCAAGAGCAGTCCAGGTATTGCCGATAAAAAATACCACCATCAAGACAAGCAAAACGTGGTGTCGTCGCCAGCGGTTCGCGAGTGATGTAATAATTGGGGTGAAAATAGCATAAACAAGTGCAAAGACAGTTACGAGCAGTCCAAGCGTTGATAATGAATCATGATATTGGTGTGCAATATCGGGAAGAACACCAACGATCATGTATTCATTACAGCCGAGCATAAACGCAACAAACACGAATAAAATTGATTGAAGACGGTACTTCATTGTATTTAACCCTTACTGATCGACAGAATGCCGGACAGTTTTCCTTTCCTTAAAAATTTCAAACTTGCAATATTGTATCGAATAATAACTTGAATTACTAGGGAATACAAAAAAAAGACCCGCCACTAAAAAGTTTGCGGTCTTTAATTACTTTGCGAGATAAATTTGCTCGTCGATTAAGTCGAATGAATGAAGTTGCCGGTTAACCTTTTGCAAAGCTTCATCCTGACTTAATTGGGCATTATGCCAGAAAATCTTTGAATTAGTTGCACCATTCTTCTCACCGATTACTAGAAGGTTAATTTCTGGGTAATCTTTTCTGAGAAGTTGGAGAACTTCCCAATCCGTTTCCTGCTTGTCTGGTGCCCAAGACATAATGACGTATTTAACTTGATTGCCATATTTTTTAATTGCCTCGATAGCATCTAACTTCTCAATTTGGGTGACGGGGTGTTTTCCGGTTTCATTCTCTTTTGTCCAGGCTTGACTATCCGTAGTGAAGATTTTTTCCGAAGCGTTATTATTCCGGATCCCCTTAGAGATATAGCCGTTTCCAGCCATAATTTCGAGAACTGGTGCACCATTTAAGTATTCCGCTAATGCCTTGGCGAAGGGAGCATTGACGTATGACCACATGCCATAAGTATCTTCAAGGTAGTCACGAAAATTGCGGAGGGCTTTATCTAGCTTAGGAAGAGCGGCTGAATATTTATTCCATAAAGCGTCACCCCGTGGATCGCCCTTTGGATAATGCTGGTTAACGTACGTGAATACTTGATCTTGAATGTCATCAGGAAGAAGAAGGTGAGGTAATGGTTGTGGTAAAAGGCCGTTTTTAAGCAACCGGTCACTTTCTAAGGCATTATTAATTAAGAATTTAACCTCTGGAAAAGGATCAAATAAGTCACGATATTGAGTAAGTTCTTCAATATATTTGGGCTGTTGGAGAACTTTCTGGGCCTTCTTAATCCGCTTCTTAAGCTTCTTTAGTTGCTTTGGATTCATAATAGCTCCTTACTTTAACTTCAAATTAAGCTGTTCTTGTTTTCCGTAGAATTTATCTGTATCAAGACGGTTATTCCGTCCCTTTAAGTAACCATCGATCAGTTGGAAAATTTCGTAACGGTCATCGCTACTAATATCTGTTTGATTAAAGGTTAAATTGCGGGCGGAAATTAATAGTTTAGCAAGGTCAAAGTCATCTCGATCTGACTTCCCGGTAAGGTAGTCAAGACTGACATCAAAAAACTCGGCTAGCTTACGAGCTTCAATGTAAGATGGTGTCCGGATCCCCCGTTCCCAGTTACCAATTTGTGAAGCAGTATTTGGCTTTTCGTTAGGACCGAGATTCTGATTGAGGTGTTCAGCTAATTCTTTTAATGTGATCTTTTGCCCTTTACGTAAGGCGCGTAATCTTTCTGGAAACATCAAGTCACTCCCTTTAGTACTAACCTTTATTTTAACATTGGAAGCCACGTTTCGTGGAAAAATGTGCAATTAAAAATATTCTGTGATAAAATCATGACCGTTAACAAAAAATGCAACATGGGGTTAATTATTTTGAACTTACAACAAAAGAAACAAAAACATTGGGTCCGTCGTGGGATAATCACGGTGTTAGTGGTGCTTGGAGTTGCACTTTTTGGTGCAGGATCTTATTTTTTCCACGTTGGGATGGTTCCTGGTCATAAGTCATTTGTTAAGAATAATCAGCGAATTGAAAAGAGTGATCCGTTATACACCCAAAAAATGTGGTTTAAGCATGCCCAAAAACAACATTGGACAATGAAATCTGTCACTAAGAATTACCGGTTGGTTGCGGATTACATTCCGGCAAGTCATAAAACGACTAAGAACGTGGTAATTCTTCATGGCTTTATGGGGAATAAAGAAAAAATGGGCGAGTATGCAGCGCTGTTTCACCAGATGGGGTATAACGTTCTAGTGCCGGATGCCCGCGCTCATGGTCAAAGCCAGGGAAAATATATTGGCTATGGCTGGCCGGAACGTTATGACGTTCGTAAGTGGACTCAAAAACTAATTGCACATAATGGTCAAGATAGTCAGGTTGTAATTTATGGTGTCAGCATGGGTGGAGCTACGACGATGATGACGAGTGGAATCCATATGCCGAAACAGGTGAAGGCCTATGTTGAAGATTGCGGGTATAGCAGTCTCAATGATGAGCTTAACTATGAAGCGGGGAATCTATACAATATTCCAACGCCAATTCGCTGGCCATTAGTTAAGACGCTCAGTTTGATCAACCGAATTCGTAACGGCTTCTTTACTGGTGAGGCTAGTTCCGTTAATAGTTTGCACCATAATCATTTGCCAATGCTCTTCATCCACGGGAGTAACGATCATTTTGTTCCAACCAATATGGTATATGCCAACTATCGAGCTACTCAAGGCCCTAAGCAATTATGGGTCGTTAACGGTGCTTCCCACGCTTCTTCCTTCGCCCACTCTCCTCAATCCTACCGCCACCATCTTGAAAGGTTTTTGGGGAGGTATGTAAAATAGAGTGTGAGCCGTGACGAATTAGCAACTGAGCACTAGGAAATCCCGGACGATGATTGTTTACAATCAAGGACGGGATAGCTAGGCGGAAGTTGCGGTCACGGCGAACACGTTTTGACTCTGTGACAGTAGAACCTCATCTAAGTGGAAGCCCATTTCAACAATGTTATAATTAACAGTCGAAGCAAAAACGGATAGGAGAAGCAAAAATTGGGAATTGCATTTGAAATCGTTACAATCTTAATTGGAATTGAACATCTAGGGATTATGGTGCTAGAAATGTTTGCTAGCCCTGCAAAACAAGCCAAAGCATTTGATATGGAAGAATCTTTTCTTCGCCAAAAGGCTGCAAGAACTTCAATGGCTAACCAGGGAATCTACAACGGAATGCTTGGAGTATCGTTGATTGCTAGTCAGTTTATTTTCCTGGGGATGACTGCGATTATGGTAGGTCGTTTATTACTTATTTTCGTTGCAGTTGTTGGGTTATATGGCGCCTTAACCGCTACAAAGAAAATTTGGCTATTCCAATTTATTCCAGCAGTAATTGGGCTGATTTTATCGCTTTAAATAACTGAAGAAGCTGGGAATCAAGCAGAGCCCTAGTGTCTAGTTACGAACGGACTCTTAAAAAGCTTGATTTCCAGCTTCATTTTTATTCCATTGACTGAACCATTACAAGTTCATCGGTTGAAATTTGTTCATTGAGCGCATTAGCAAGTGATTGAGAAAACTTGCCATCAGCAAGGCACTGCTGAACATATGAGTGCTCAAACTGAAATGCTTCAACAAAGAGAGCATTCATCCTGTCAGCGTCAACTTGTGAATCACGGTTAAAGAAGTGGGCTCGCTGAAGATAAGCACGGCGAATCATTGTAATTTCATTGACGTTCTTTGGCGTTTGAATTGTATCAAGGAATTTATTAACCTCTTGATTAAGAAGGTTAAAGACAGCCTTAAATGATAAGAATTGGTCGGGATGAAGCTGGTGTTGTTCAAGCTGACGACGGTGTTGGGCTTGAACTTTACCGTTACGGTGCCGGATAATTCGCCATTTGATTCGGTGAATAACAGTCGAGACAAAGGACATAAAAGTGTGGTTCCCGGTATTATAAATTGAACGGGCGACAATTCGTGAATACCATTCAGCTTGCTTTTCAGAGATCTTTTCCTCTTCAGCAAGTTGCTCAATAATTTCCAATTCTAGTTGGTGAGATTTCCGGGCAATTTTCTCAAAAACAACCGAATTAATCCGGTAATATTGGGTCATTTGACTGCTTAACTGATCCATGATGATCGCTTTTTCAGCCCGATCCTCGGTATTTGACTTTAGTTCATTGATTGCATATTGAACTGTTTTAACGAGGGCATCATGAAATTCCGTTGCACTGTAGTCATTAGCTTTTCGTGGAAGCATTATTGGAAAGGCAATTGCCCCGACGATAATACTAGTTAGGATTACCAATGCCGAGATGAGGATAATTGAATTCCGGAAGGCAAATTGATGACCGCTAACAATAATCGGCAGGGAGAAGGCTAAAGAAAGCGTGATGGTCCCGTGAACGCCTCCCAAAGCAAGTAACCAACTATCACGGTTAAGTTCTTCCTTTGGTGAATGCAGGTTAACTAATCGCCAGCGAGCCCAAGCATACCGAAGAATTAACATTATTAAGAAAAGCATTACCGAGAGACTAATTAGTTTTAAGAGGTTAGCTGGTGAAGTTCGTCCAATTACTTGGGGGATTAAGAGCCCTAAAAGAACAAAGACAATTCCATTGAGGGCGTCACTAATGATTGTCCAAATTGTCTTTGTTGCCATTTGAACTTTGGCGGAGGTTAGGCGTAACCGATCATAGAGGATACTATGAACAACCCCCGCGGAGACAACCGCTAAGATCCCGGAAAAATGGCATTCTTCAGCTAGCCAGTAAATAACAACCGGAGTCATAACGTTAATTGGGATCACAATTGAACCAATATCAACGTGTTGACTCATCAATTTCATTCGAAGAGTAATCAGAAGGTTGCCTAGGATTGCCCCGAAGATGATCCCACCGAAGAATACGTAAGAGAAATACCAAATTCCGTGGGCAAGTGAAAAGGTTCCAGAGGTAAAAGCGGCAAGTGCGAGGTCTAACAGTACGATTCCTGAAGCATCGTTAAAGAGGGATTCAACTTCCAAAGTCGTATTGACATTTTCAGGCATCATTACGTTAGTAGTTAACGATTTTACAGCAACGGCATCGGTTGGTGTAATAATTGCCGCTAGCATAAAGGCGAGGGGCAGAGTAAATAGCTTGGGAAAGGCTAAATGAAGGGTAGCACCGATAATAATTACCGCAACAAGCGCAAAACCGACACTTAGCGACAGGATATTTTTAACGTTTTTTGATAAAACCCTAAATGACTGATTTTGACCATCATTAAACATCAATGGGGCAATAACCGCCATCATGAATAACTCTGGATGCATTGTGAAATCAGTGGCGGTGGTTGGCAGGGATGCCATTAGAATCCCGGCCACAATCTGGTAGATTGATAACGGAATTTTCGGATAAATTAGGTGAATAATATTAGCGATAACGACGGCAGCCAGTAATAGAAAGATTGTAAAAATAATGTTCATTTACTTACTCAACTCCTTCTAAAAGACTGCTAAACTATTCACGACCCAGAAGAACCTTCACTGCCATTGCAATATTATAAATATAGAGGATTAACGCAATTAACAGGGCAAAAGTTAGTAGGATCCCGCTGAATGCGCCCAGATTAGCAATCATTGAATGCCAAGCTGCTACGCTAATAAATAGGAAGCAGAAGATAATGTATAGTAGTGGGAAAATTTGCGTCCAAAAGGCTAACTTAGCCTGGCGTTTAACCCAAGGATTATCGCTTCCGGCAACAATCCAGACAATTAGTGGAAAAATTACTGGAAGAAAAAGAATACTGAGGTACGAAAGGGCCCCAATGATTCGTTTGGATAAACTAATATCGTTATTCATAGTGAAAAAATCTCCAATCATTTTTCTTCATTATGCCTGATCTATTGCGGGAGTGCAATTAGCAGAACCTGGAGAATAATGATGCTAGTTATTAGGATTGCCCAATCAGACCAAGAAATAGGAATTTGGACAGCGAAAGTCCGTGGCTGCCCTTCACGAAAACCGTGAGTCTCCATTGCCTGAGCTAGTTGATCCGACCACCTAATGGCTGAAAGAATTGCTTTGAAGTAAAGAATTGGCGACCACCAATGAAGATTAATTCCGCGCATTCTTCCGGCAACCCTAATTGAAATAACGGTTCGTTTAATTCGTGGCAAAATATTTAACGCTGCTAAGGTACCATAGGCGAACTTACTGGGAAGATGACAGTTCTGTTCTAATGATCGCGCTAGGGTAAGTGTTGAGGTTGTGAAAGTCATTACTCCGCCAGCAAAAACATAAACGTAAAAGCGACTTACCATACTCCATCCAGTAAGCCAACTATGTCCTGGACCATATCCGCCAATAGTGATGAGAACCGCAAGCCCAGGGATTACGGGGATTAGCATTAGCCATATAAAGCGACGCCATGTTAGGTGGTGACAGAGGAGAACGACCAAAAGACAGACGATAAGGATTAGGTTTACATAGAGCTGATTTGTAAAGCTAATCTCGAGTGAAATAAGGAGAAGGAGGAGAAGTTTAATGCTGGGATTCATTTTGTGGCCCTCCTTGATATGAAAGCTGCTGATTAGTAAGACTAAGGTGATAATCAACCACGCTAGCTAAGTGTTCTAATTGGTGACTCACAATTAGCAAGGTTTGTGGAAAGTGTTGCTTGCTCTGTTCAATAAGGGTCAGTAACTTCTGCAATGATTTATGGTCAAGGCCTGCAAATGGCTCGTCCATTAGCAAAATTTCCTGTCCCATTATTAGCATGACAAGGTTTTGAATAAGTTTTCGCTGGCCGCCACTCAGTGAATAAATAATTCTTTGACTAATATCAGGCAGACCGACCATTGCTAAAAGTTCCTTTGCTGTTTTGGAGGTTAAAAATGGGTTATGACCATTTTTGATGCTTAACATTAGTTCTTCACCGACAGTAACGTTTAGGAATTGTTGATTGGTTTCTTGGAAGATTAAACCGACTTTAGAATAATATTTCCCGGGGAATATTTTTTGAATGTTTTGATCCTTATACGTTATTTCTCCTTGGTAGGGAGTTAACTTAGCAATCGATTTAAGAAGAGTTGATTTTCCCGCACCGCTAGCACCAGTTAGTAAGGTAACTTTGTTTTGAATAATATTTAAGCTGGTGGGCTTAATAAGGGAAGTTTGATTACGACTTATAGCATAGTCTTTTAACTTCATAACGATATTAGCAGTTAGCGGGGGAATTTTGGTGATCAGCTTGCTACTATGCTGGTGGTTAGCATTTTCTAACAGTGTCAAGCTATTTTGCGGTGAAAGAAGTGTGGCTTTAGAGTCGTGGAACTGAACAACAAGCTGGCTAAAATTTTGGTAATTATGGAGATCGTGATCGCTGATAATGATTGTTGTGCCATTTTCATTTTGAAGCTGGGTTAGTTTTTGAAGGAGAAACAGCCGGTTAGCTTCATCAATACTTGAAAAAGGTTCATCGAGTAAAATGATCTCTGCTTTCATTGCAATTGTAATTGCCAACGCAACCCGCTGTAATTGACCACCGGAAAGGGTAGTTAGTTTTTGCTGGGAAAGCTTTTCTAAACCAACAAAGGCCAGGGCATCCCTTGCCTGCTTGTTAATTTCTTCGTGAGGAATTTGAAGATTCTCTAGGGTAAATTCTAATTCATGTTGTGGGGTATCCATTGTGAATTGCATTGCTGGATCTTGAAAGAGCATCCCAATCCGTTGCCCATGGGGAATGATGACTTTCCCTGAACAGTTGCCACCGTATTTTGGAAGTAGGCCAGCGATCAACTTTAACAGGGTAGTTTTTCCACTGCCAACGGGTCCGCTAAAGATGATTGAAGTATGAAGTGGCAACTCAAGGGAGACGTCGTTAAGGATCGGCTGGTCACCTTTATATGAGAATGTCAGATGTTGAATAGCTATTGATTCCATTCATTCTACCTCGAAAGAACGTGACTTCTGTTTAACAGGTTAACGATGAGTTTAACGAGGACACCGGTGAAGAAAAACATTGATAGCCAGCGAACAATTAACATCACAATTAACATTGAAAATGGGAAATGGCTGTAACCATTCCGGAACCAATCCCAGGCAAATGTCAGAATCGTGGTAGTTGTTGCGGAGAGAAGTAATGTTACCCAATTGTATATTTTATAAAGCGTTAAGGTAAAACCAAGTTCGGTCCCGATTCCTTGAACCAGACCCGAGAGCAGGGCGGTTACGCCCCATTGATCACCGAGGAGCATTTCCACTACGGCACTGAGAAATTCACCGAGAAATGAGGCACCGGGAAGGCGGAGCATAAAACCAGCTAACGGGCCAGCCATACACCAAATCCCTAATGTAATATCGTTAGCCATTGGTCCATAGCCAAAGGGAGTCAAGGCAATTGTTAAACCGTTATAAAGCAGGCCAGTTGCTAAGTAGATTACTCCAAAAACGATTCCGATGATTGCTAAGAGAATAATATCTTTTAAGTGAAATTGATGAAACATAATGATTCCTTTCTTGGGGAAAGAAAAAGAACCGTGACAAAAAATGTCATGGTCCCTTAATTGGTTGATTAAAAACGCGCTTCCTTCGCTAGTATTATCTAGACAGGTTCAATGGGTCTAATCTCAGCCAAGTGGCACCCCAGACAAATGATTTTCTTTTGTTACTATCATACAACAAAAACAGATTCTTCGACAGTTAATTTAGTGATTGGCTAAAAGATTAGTCAGGTGGTTCATAAAGACGGGAACGAATCGTTCTTGGTTAACGTTAATTGCAACCTTAACATTTGGATGGGGTTCATTTAACCGCATCTTATCACCGATTGTCCGGGCATAATTATGTTCGCTAGTAATAACTTTCATTGGCAGAGCAAGGGTGGTTACAAATGATGGGTCAATTGCCACGCCGACTGCCAGCGGATCATGAATTGCACAGCCATGCTTATCGATCCCTAACCGATAGTAGGCATCAATGTAGAAATCAGTGAGTTCAGCATAGGCAATTCCAGCCGGTGTTCCCAAATTACGCCACTGCTGAGTTTCTTTTTTTGTGAGGAGTGTCCGCAAAGTAACGTCAAGGCCAACCATTGTGATTGGTAATTGACTGGTAAAGACCTCGTTAGCAGCTTCAGCGTCTTGATTAATATTGGCCTCAGCAACTTCACTAACATTTCCTTCGACTGTCAACGCCCCGCCCATTAGAGTAACATTACCGATTAAGCTACTGATCTGCGGATCCCGATGTAGTGCAGCAGCAAGGTTTGTCAATGGACCAGTCGGAACGACAATGAGGTCTTTACTGTACTGATGAGCCGCTTCAATGATAAAATCAACACCGTCTTTAGTTTGAACTTGGTGACGCGGTTCAGGAAGTGAAATATCACCGATTCCGTTATTTCCGTGAATCTCCTTGCTGACCTGCATGACTGTAAAATGATCAGTAGTGCTTGAGTGGCTAAGTCCCTTGAAAACGGGGATGTCTTGGCCGAGTAATTCAAGCAGCTGTAATGAGTTCTTAGCGGTTTGATCTAATAAGTTATTACCGTAAGAAGCAACAACTCCGATTAAGTCAATGTTGGGGTCAGCAATTGCATACGCAAGAGCTAACGCATCATCGACCCCTGTATCTAGATCCAGGATCATTTTTTTAGTGGCCATGATATTTTCCTCCAGTTAGCTAGTTTATGTTAATGATAGCTAAATGATGCTGGCCCCGCAATTTTAATTTCAGCAAAAATCAATTACAATAAGAAAAAAGAATAGAGAGGAGCCATGGCGAATGGCAAAAATGTATGACATTACAATTATTGGTGGCGGACCTGCAGGAATGTTTGCGGCCTTTTATTGTGGACTCCATGAATTAAACGCCCAATTGATCGAAAGCTTGCCCCAACTTGGCGGCCAAGTTAATGCTCTTTATCCGGAAAAACAAATCTGGGACGTTGCAGGACTTCCAGGAGTAACGGGACACGAATTAGTAAGTCAGCTGCAAAAGCAACTTGCGGTAGCTCCGGTTGACCAGTTTACAAATGAGACCGTTGAGGATGTTGTAAAGGAAGCAGACGGGACATTTACAGTTAAGAGTGCTGGCCGAGTTTCTCATTCCCGGGCAATTGTGATTGCCTTAGGAAATGGCGCATTTAAGCCCCGAAAATTGGCTCTTGATGGAGCAGATGAGGTTGAGGGCAACCAGCTTCACTACTTTGTTACTCACCGTGATGACTTTGCTGACAAACGAGTAGCGGTTTTGGGTGGCGGTAATTCAGCCATTGATATTGCATTAATGCTTGAGCCCATAGCTAAGCAGGTCTCGCTAGTTCACCGTCGAGATCAGTTCCGCGGGATGGAACATTCTGTTTCACTTTTAAAGCAATCAAGCGTGAACTTGGTTACACCGTTCTTACCAAAGGAACTTCAGGTGGAAGACGATCAATCCGTCACGTTGAAGTTAAAGAAGATGCGTAGTGATGAAATGACAAACTTGAACGTTGATCGGATTGTGGTTAACTATGGTTTTACGTCAAATAATGCGGCACTTGATCAATGGTCGCTTAATTTAGCTGCTGAGCGAAACCTGATTAAGGTTGATTCAACGATGCAAACAAATATTGAAAATGTTTATGCAATTGGGGATGGGATTACCTATCCTGGAAAGACAGCGTTAATTGCGACTGCTTTTGGTGAAGCTCCGACCGCAATCACGGCCCTTGCTAAGAAACTTTACCCGACTAAACGGCTAGCAACTCACAGTTCATCAATGAAGATTAGAAAGTAACTACTAATTTTAAGAACATTAAAATAGATCAAGAAATAATTTAAAAAGGTAACAGATGTTGAGAATAATCCAAAATTTAAAGAAAATCCCCCATGTGATGATTGCTAATTGAAAATGGCAAAGATCATAGATGATTATGAGAGAAATAAAGAGGATGTTTCCTCGCAGAATATCTTTTGACCATTTATGGGTGAGAATATATGTCCAAAGATTGTTAAAAAGGTTACTGATACTTTGCATAGAGCTGATCTCCAATTACATTAAGTTAGCACAAATCACCGCAACAATAAAAAAGAAAATTGCGGTAAGGTAGCTGATCTTCAAATTTTGACGCATTCTGTTACCTCTTATTATTCATTTAAAATACGATTGATTATCTAATAGTCTATAATATAATAGAAATGATTTTATTGGTAGTTGAATTAAAAGGGGTAAGGTAAAATTAATGAAAAGAAGTAGATACGTTATTTATGCGTTATTCTGCCTAATAATTGCTATTTTTGGTGTTCATTCAAGCTTAAAGACTAGTGCGAACGATCAGGGGAGCACGGCGGCCACTACTGTTACAAAAACAGTCGCTCAAAAGCAATCATCATCTAGTTCTAGCAGCCAGATGCGGACACCAATTGATTGGCGAAAGTCTTCTGAAACAAAGGCATACCCTGATCTGAGTAAGGTTAAGCACTTGTGGATCAAGGTCAATTTAAAGACTAACCGCACCTATTTATATGATGGTAATCATGTGATCTACACAATGTATTCAACCGGTGGGATTTATAAGAAAGATCCTAAAACAGGTAAAATGAAGAGTATGACACCAACGGGTACTTTTTATGTTCAACAGGAACGGGGAAATAGTTTTTATAATGCGCGATTAAAAGAGGGCGCTAACTACTATACTTCCTGGTTAAACCATGGAGAATACTTGTTCCACAGTGTTCCAACCAATGCGGACGGGTCATACAATAAAAAAGAAGCTGCTAAGTTAGGAAAATCCACGGGCTCACATGGCTGTATTCGGTTATCAGTGGCAGATGCAAAGTGGATGGAAGAGAATTTGCCGGTGGGCACAAAAGTTGAAATAGTTGGTTAAAAGCAGCTGATTGGAGAATAAAAATGAAAAAGGTTATCGCTTTTCTTTCGACATTGTTACTGATGATTTGTTTTGTGGTTGCAAGACCGCAAACGGCATCCGCTGCCCAAATGATCGATAGTCGATCGGCAATTATGATCGATGCTGATACGGGACAGATTATTTATCAGCAAAATAGTGAGGAAAAGCTACCGATTGCTTCAATTAGTAAGCTGTTAACGGTAAGCGTGATTGAAGATGAAATTAATCATCACCAGCTTTCATGGAATACCAAAGTAAAGATCAGTAAAAAGATCGCTGAGGTTTCTAATGATTCAAACTATTCTGCAATTGGATTACAAGCTGGACAATCATACACGGTGCGAGAGCTTTTCAATGCAACTTTGATTAAATCTGCTGATGGGGCGGCCTTAGCATTAGCAACTGCCGATGGGAGCACCATCAAACAGTTTAACGAGAAAATGCAAAAGAAGGCTCGACAGATAGGAATTACCGATGCCACGATTGTTAATCCGGTTGGGTTGAAGAATGGTGACCTGAAAGGACTGAAGCAAGCGGGAATCAGTAACAATGCTGAAAACTCGATGACTGCACGTGACGTTGCTTTGATGTCACGGTACTTGGTTAAACATTACCCAAGTGTTCTAAAAGTTACAAGTCAGCCCAAAGCTCAATTTACGATTGCCAAGGGGAAGACAAAGGAAGTTGAAAATCTTAATAAAATGCTTTCAGGTGGCAAATATACCGTTGACGGTGTGCAGATTGATGGTTTGAAGACTGGAACTTCTGATGCTGCCGGAGCTTGCTTCGCTAGTACGGGGATTTACCAGGGTCATCGACTGATCACTGTTGTGTTTCATGCTACCGGTAAGGATAAGGATGCTCGGTTTACGCAAACGCAGAAGTTGTACCAGTACTTTATTCAAAATGCCCACCAACAAGTGCTAACACTGAATAAAAAGCAGTCGCAAAAGCGGGTTTCTAATGGTACTAAACGGATGCTAACTGTTGGACCTCATTCGTTTACAGTATGGCAGATGCAAAAGACTGCTCAGTACACTATTCAGCCTCGTTATTACAAGCACTTAACTAACCATAAAGCAAGGTTGAACGCACCAGTTAAGAAGGGTGAACGACTCGGAACCATCGCAGTTACCGGCTCTGACATCAGAACCGTCGATAATAAGCCGCTCACTATCCCACTACAAAGTACCGAAACAATCAACCGCGGAAACCTTTGGCAGAGAATTTGGAATTAAATAGAGTGTGAGTCGTTTTGGCTATGATACAGTAAATGCTTAACTACATAACAAAGCAAAAAATACCGAACTACAATTAAAATTGCAGTTCGGTGTTTTTGGAATTTTGTGGCAGAGGAGAAACGTACTCGACTTGCTAGAGATAATGTTCTACTTTAACTGAGTCGAAATGCGTTCGTCGTGACCGCAACTTCCGCCTAGTTATCCCGGACTTAATTGTAAACAATCATCGTCCGGGATTTTCTAGTGCTCAGTTGCTAATTCGTCACGACTCACACTCTACTTGTTATTCCCATCCGGGTTAGTAATTTTGATTCGGTTAGAATCGGTTGAGGAGTGATTTTGTTCAGGAGCGTCGGTTGAGTAATCATCAACGGTTGAACGATCGCCGTTCTTTGAGAAGATGCTGGTTGACTTATCTCCTAATTTCTTTTCGATTTGTTTCTCACGCTTCAAACCATTGGAATAATTGTAGTCCGCAGGGTTAACTTTCTTGAAGCCCTTTGGATGGTAGAAACGAAGAAGGTTCTTTTCGTTTAAGGAATCGGAAAGTGATAATTCGGTATTAACAAGTTTACGATTCTTCTTTAGCTGTTTCTTTTGCTTTGCAGTTAATTTAGCAATTTTACCAGTCTTATTATCGTAAATTGTTCCGTTAATGCTGGAGAAACGTGGGGTCACAAAATCATGATTACGGAAGGCAACGACCTGACTGTGCTGACTAGAGAAGAGGTCGGTACCAAACTGGATATACCGCTTGGTGCTAATTCCAAGAAGGTGAAGCAGGGTCGGTAGAACATCAACTTCGCCACCATATTGGTGATAAATTCCTCCGTGGCCGCCAGAACCAGGAATGACAAACATTAATGGTACTCGTTGAAGTTGAGTATTATCAAAGTCTGTCCAGTCATCTGGGTTACGATCAAGGGCAGTTGCTAAAGCCTTGTTTTCAGAATTTGAAATTCCGTAATGGTCACCATAAATCATGATCACTGAGTTTTTATCTAACCCGGTCTTTTGCAGGTAAGCAAAGAATTCAGCGAGTGATTGATCAAGGTAATGAGCAGTCACAAAGTAATTGTCAACGGTAGTGTTCCCGGTATTGGTAGTTTGGAAATTAGGATCCTTATCTTCGTCATCCAAGCTGTACGGGAAGTGGTTAGTAACGGTAATAAACTTGGTATAGAATGGCTGCTGTAAGTTCTGTAAGTAGTTAACTGAGTTCTTAAAAAGCAGCTTATCCTTAAGGCCATACCCCGTTGCCTTATCACCAGAGGTATCATAGTAGCTTGCGTCGAAGAAGTATTGATACCCCAAGTTCTTGTAAACATTATTCCGGTTCCAGAAGCTGGCAACGTTACCATGAAAGACGGCACTAGTATAACCAGCTCGTTGATTTAGAATTGCTGGAGCACCCTGGAAGGTATTATCACTACCAAGAGTGGCAAAAAGCGACCCTTGAGGAAGCCCAAACGTACTTGTTTCAAGCATGTTTTCAGCGTCACTGGTCTTCCCTTGACCAACTTGGTGGAAGAAGTTATCAAATGCATAAGTATCACTACCATGATATAGGGAGTTTAAGAATGGGGTAACTTCTTGGCCATTGACCTTCTTATCAATTAAGAATTGTTGGAAGCTTTCAAGGTGGATAACAATCACGTTGCGTCCCTTAGCGATCCCGTACAGTTTGGGATTGGGGGATGCATAGTGCTTGTCGGTAAATTTTTTAACTTTTAATAGCTCTGACTTGGTGGCACTTTGGCGCATCTTGTTAATATGTTGCGATTTCACAACATCATACCCGGTAAATGCATCAATGCCGAGATATTTAACAATATAAGTTCGGTCAAACGTCCGGGTAAGTAATTGTGGCCGGCTCATTTCAGCCAATGAAAGATTAATACCGAAAAGTGTCAATGCCATTGAAGTAAATGCAAAGGCTAATTTACTGCTAATAGCACGGGGATCAAAGTGAATCTTGTGCAGCAGCATTAAAATGATAATAATGACAATGTCAAGCCAATAAAAAAGGTCGTGAACGTTGGTGAGGGCTAGTGAACTACCGCTTAACCCCTGATTAACTTTTGAGTAACCAGTCATAGTCGCAATGGTCATAAAGTCAGTAAATTCACGATAATAGATGACGTTTAGGTACAGTAAAAGCGTGTTGGCAATATCTAATCCCATTAAAACCGGGTAGAAGAAGCGGGACCGCTTAAAGTAAAAGGCAATACTGTAAATTAATGCGGTAATTGGTAACGGATTAATTAGCAGAATAAGGTATTGAAAGATGCCTTCTGCTCCTAATTTAAAGTCAGTAAAGTAAGCAAATAATGTCTTTAACCAAAAAAGGACCACTAGAAGGGTGAAGAACCCGATCCTAGTGTCCACGAATTTGCTTAGTTTTTTCATTAGGAATGTTCCTCGCAATCGAGATTTAATAGTTATTTAATGCTAGCAAAACTAGCAAATCAATAGCCATTCTATCACAGATTAATTGAGAAACATTTATCTAAGAAAGATTGTTGTCAAAATTTAATTATTTGTTTACCTTAACCGGGACTGGTTCAGGTTCCACTAACCAGTCATGACTGAATAACTTGCGTAACTTTTTGTTAACGGGGATCCAGATCCCGGCGTGAAGAATATCTTTTAACGATTCAAGCATCGTTTTATCCTTCCGGTACTCCTTGGTTAATGGAATTACCAATAAGTGGCCTTCTTCTGTCACTACGGTAACTTTTTTAGCACTCATGGCAATAATTTTAGCCGCGACAATGTTAGGTTGAGAAGTAGTTTCTTTTAATGTCATTAATAATCCCTTCCTTCATCTTGGCTTTAAGGATAATGGGAAAGTATGAAGAAGCTGTGAAAACGAGGATAAGCAATTTCAAAGAATTGTTTCCGCTTCTAAATCACTAATGGAAGCGCTATAATTAAGAAGATCACAGAAGAACGGAGGATGGTTCAATGACAAAATTAAACATCTACTTAGTACGACATGGTCAAACGTACTACAACATTTATAACAAGCTTCAAGGATGGAGTAACTCTCCGCTGACGGAAAAGGGCAAGCAAGATGCTAAAAATGCTGGTGAACGGCTGAAAAATGTTCATTTTGATGCGGCCTTTTGTAGTGATACAACCCGGGCAATGGAAACTATTCAAGAGATCCTCGACTTAAATCAAGCAGATTCTGTACATTCACCGGTCGTTGCCCCATATTTCCGTGAGGAATTTTATGGTTCTTATGAGGGAACCAATATGGATTGGGCTTGGTATAACGCTGGTGCCCCACATGGCTACAATACGTTCAAGGAAATTGTTCTCGCAAGTTCCATTGGTCAAGCAAAGGATTGGCTGAAAGAGGCTGATCCATTCCATGATGCGGAAAATAATCAGGAATACTGGGAACGGATGAACAAGGGACTTGAATTAATTCGGCACGCTGACCTTCCTGAAGATGCCAACGTTCTGTGGGTAAGCCATGGGAATACTCTCTTAAGTCTTGTTGAAAAATTTGGTGGCGGCAAATATGATGTCACCGTCCGGCCAAAAAATGGTAGCCTCACCACCGCCACCCTCACCGACCACGATTTCAAGATTGAGGAGTATGACAAGTAGAGTGCCTTCGCCCCAAAGAGTTTCCGGAAAGCTAGCGATTTCTCCCGCCTGGATGCTGAAAGCATCTGGGAGGGAGTTTGTTGTCTATAGGGGCTTCCCGGCGAACACGGTTTGACTTTGTTGCAGTAGAACGTCAGCTAGGCGGAAGTTGCGGTCACGGCGAACAGATCTCGGCTCTGTTGCCCAGAATTGTTAGCTCTAGCAACCTCTGCCAAGCACATTTAGCCCCTTAAACTTTGCAAAAAAACTGAGAGACCAGCAACCTAACTGATCTCCCAGCTTTTTGGACTAAAACGCAAACCTTGCAAAGCATTCAATCATATTTGAAAGAATTACTTAACACTGTTATAATTACCGCAACTAATAAATATTCATTATTTTGAATAAAGAATATTGAGTATTACTTGAGGATGGAGATTGGAGTTAATGCCAATGGATGAGAAAAAAGGAATTAATACAACCGAGCTAACGTTGTTGATTATCGGTTCAACAATTGGCTCAGGAGTTTTTGGAATAACGAGTGACTTAGCAACAGCAGCTGCACCTGGACCAGCGATTCTAGCATGGATTATCGTTGGAATTGGGGTTTTAACATTAGTATTATCGTTAAATAATCTTTCGCAAAAACGACCGGATCTGGATTCGGGGATCTTTAGTTATGCAGGGGCTGCATTTGGACCACTTGGTGAGTTCATTTCTGGATGGGCGTACTGGTTATCGGCCTGGCTTGGTAACATTGCGTTTGCCACGATTACAATGAGTGCGTTCGGGACATTCTTTCCCAAGGTGTTTGCAAATGGTCAAAATTTAGTATCCATTATTGTAGCAATTATTTTAACCTGGATTTTGACATTGTTAGTTAACCGGGGGATTGAATCAGCAGCATTTATAAATTCAATTGGAACAATATGCAAAATCATTCCGCTAGTTGTGTTCGTAATTTGTGTAATCATTGCTTTTGAGGCAAAGATGTTTACAGCAGACTTTTGGGGCAACGTTGCACAAAACGTTCATGGACTAAAGCAAACGTCACTATTTACCCAAGTTCGGTCATCAATTATTGTTATGATGTGGCTGTTCGTTGGGGTTGAAGGTGCGTCAGTGCTTTCGAGCCGGGCACGGACACGGACTGATGCAGAAAAGGCTTCAATTCTTGGTCTTGCTAGTTTATTGACAATTTACATCGTTGTTTCGATCTTGCCTTATGGAGTTATGACCCGGGCGCAGTTAGCTGCTGGTGGTCAACCGGCTCTTGGTGCGATTATGCAACACCTGGTTGGCGGTTGGGGTGCCGCATTGATTAGTATTGGGTTAATCATTTCAGTGCTAGTTTCCTGGCTTTCATGGACCATGTTGCCAGCTGAATCATTGATGCTAATGGCAGATGATCAAACCCTGCCAACCTCTTAGGGGAAGTTAAACAGCAAGAAAGCACCAACTCGAGCATTAATCATCACTGGGGTACTTCAGTCAATCTTCCTGTTCTCCTTATTATTCACTGATTATGCGTATAATTTTGCATATACTTTATGTACAGCCGCGATCCTTATTTGTTACTTCCTAGTTGGGGTTTACCAAATGGAATATAGTGGTCAAAATCATGAATGGGGTCAGTTTATCATTGGATTAATCGCAACCCTGTTTGAGTTAATGGCGATGGTATTATCAGGATGGAAGCAAGTGATGGTAGTTTCTGTCGGCTTTATCCCTGGTTTCATTTTTTACTTGCAAGCATGTAAGGAATTTAAGCACGTCGTTACTACTAAAGAAAAAATTGTTATGGCATTGATCGTTATCTTTGCCATAGTTTCACTAGTGTTAATTGGTAACGGTACAATTTCAATTAATAATTAGGAGGTTATGACTTATGGTAGAAATCGCTCCATTTGGTGTTGAGGCGTGGCTGAATAAATGGGAAAAGAGTGCTAAATATGATATTTCCCAAAGTACAATCGCATCATTAACAATGCATGAAGTCTTAAACCTTGATGGTAATAATGGTCAAGAGTTCTATGCAATGTTGGATCAACAAAAGATGAACTACGGCTGGATTGAGGGTTCACCTGAATTTAAGCAGGAAGTCGCTAAGCTGTACCAACATGTGGAGCCCGAAAATGTGTTACAGACTAACGGGGCCACTGGAGCTAATATCTTAGCCCTGTATAGTTTGATTCAACCAGGCGATCATGTTATTGCAGAATACCCTTCATACCAGCAGTTGTACGATATTCCTAAGTCGCTTGGGGCAGAAGTTGACTTTTGGCATATTCATGAAGAAGCCAACTGGTACCCAGACATTAACGAGCTGAAAAAACTGATTCGTCCTGATACGAAGATGATTTGCTTAAACAATGCTAATAATCCAACTGGGACAATTTTGGATAAGAAGTTCTTGGAACAGGTTGTTGAAATTGCAAAATCAGTTGGTGCATACGTTTTGGTTGATGAGGTTTATTTGCCGTTAGACGATCCAACGAAATTTACATCAATCATTGACCTCTATGATAAGGGAATCGCGACTAATTCACTTTCTAAAACCTATTCAGTACCAGGAATTCGGATCGGTTGGACCGCAACAAATAGTGAATTAGCAGATCTTTTCCGGAAATTCCGTGATTATACAATGATTTGTGGCGGGGTCTTTAATGATTTGCTTGCCACCTACGTTCTTCGTCACCGTGACCAGGTGTTGGCACGTAATCGAAAGCTGGTTCTCGGTAACTTGAAGATTTATCAAGAGTGGATTGAACATGAAGATCGTGCTTCAGTGGTAATGCCTCAAGCAGTTTCAACGTCATTCCCGAAGCTAGATGTTCCGGTAGATATTCATACTTTCTGTGAGAACTTGTTAAAGGATGAAGGAGTCTTGCTTGTTCCGGGAGACGCCTTTGATACACCAAAGCACGTTCGTTTAGGATACTGTGCTCCAAAAGCAACCCTTAAAGAAGGACTCAAACGATTATCAAGTTATCTTCATCAATGGGATTAGAAAGAAGCTTGATTCCCGCGATTAGACTTAGTAATAAAAAAGATCTGGAAATTATTTTCCAGATCTTTTTTACTCTTTGCTTACTAAACCGTCTAAGAACTTTTGAATGGAAATCCTGCCACCGGAAGAACGCTTGCCTTGCTGGTATAGCATTTCACTGTGGACGCTTTCGTAGCCAAAGAGCAGGTTAGAAATATCAGATAACTGTTCGTCATAGGGGTTGTCAATCAGGCGGTTAGCGATGTTTGCCAAACCAACTTTAATTGCTCGCCGAATTCGCTGATCGATTATCCGACGTTCGTGCTCTGAAATGCCCATTAATTGTTCTAGGTCAATATTCCGGTAATTCTCTTTTTGCGCCTTCATCAGGGAGATGATCTTAAGAATATCACTCGTCCCTTTTTCAGAAGTCATCCCGAGATAGTTGAGGGTAGCGGTAGCTTGGTGGTGCGCTTCAGCCGATTTTGGCTGCGACTGGGGAGTAAAATTATTAACCATCTTCGAAATATCAGAGAGTTGGGTTGCCATTTGGAGGCTTTGCCTAACATTTTTAAGAACGGTTTTAACCTCAATCAAATTAATGGGCTTATTGATAAAAAATTCGATTCCGGCCTTATAAGCTTCTGCCCGCATCTCACTGTTTTGCACTTTGGAAATCATTACAAAACGGATATTTGGCTTCACCTCTTTGACTTTTCGTACAAGGTCAACTCCTGATAGTTCAGGCATTAACAGGTCAACAAGGACAATATCGACATCTTTAACTATTAATTCTTGCAATGCGTCAGGTGAAGAACTGGTCATCCCGACAACTTCATCGTTAAAGTTTTGTTCAATGATATTTTGCAGGACATAGAGAATTGATTGGTCATCATCGACAATATAAAATTTCATCTTTACTCACCCTAACTAATTAGCTTTTGCTTATCCAATGTTACGAAAAAGGTTGTTCCAATGCCTGGAGCTGAATCGACAGTGATTTTTCCTGCAAACTGTTCCTCAGCAATTGTCTTGACGTTTGAAAGACCAATTCCCCGGTAAATATCACCGAATTGGTCAAATTTAGTTGAGAAACCTGATTTGAAAATCAGCGGCAAGAGATTTTTTGCGATCCCGCTCCCGTTGTCGGTAACTGAAAAGTAGACGTGCTGATTGTCTGCAGTAACTTTGATTAGCAACTCCCCATTTCGCTTAGTACCAATTGCGTCAATCCCGTTAATGATGAGGTTTGATAGGATGGTGACAAGGTAAAAATGACGCGGAATGGTAATATCAACGTGATTTTGAACGACCAGGTTAATATGAGCCTGTTTTTCGCGGATAATCATTTGGGAATAGTCGACAACGATTTTCAGAATATCGGTCATTGTCATCGGTGCGTTGCTTTGATCGTCAAAATAATCTCCTAGTCCCTTAATAAGGTTTTGGTAGGAGTGCTTGATTTCATGAACGTTCTGAGCAATTTTATACGCCATTGCCTGTTCTTCGGGAAGTCCCTTCTCCTTTAGCCGTTGATTGAGTTGGTAGGCGTTTTTGGTTACCTGCTCAATTTCATTAATCGTTTTCTTCATGAAGTAGACTTCGCTTTTGACTGCCGATGCAACCCAGATGAAATGGTAATATTGGCGTTCATGACTTTCACTATTCACCGTTAAAAATTGAAAGTAACGGATGGGAAAAGCAATCAAAAAGGCCAGTGTCGACCGTGCAAAAGCAAGGATGAATAATCCCTGAAGAACACTAAACGAGAATGCACTAAAATGATTTAAAAAAGCAATCTCGGCCATGTTAGCGAAATAATCACAGATAATAATCGTAAAATAAAAAGCAACGTTATTTTGAAAACTGCGGAGCCAATAAATCAAATAATAAAGAAAGACGTAACAGGTAAAAAAGATGATGTCAGCGATCGTATAGGCAATAGCATTTGAAGCTGTGGCACCATTACTTACTAGCAGGACGAATCCGCGAAAAACAGGGGAGGCGATCGCGATCGCTAACCCTAATTGAAGCGGGTTTAAGTCCTGGTTAAAGTAGAGAAAAACAGGCAGAAGGAAAGCAGAAAGAGCAATCATATTCCCCTTAGTGAATGCACTTGTGCCAATTTGGGAAGCAAGAGCGACACAAACAGCTGCAATAATAATTCGTTGATATTTACGGTAACGTAAAAAGTTAAGATTCTTTAACATGTGAATTCCTTAATTTTATCCATGATTAATTATGATTATTTTTGATGATCGTGGAAAGCGCTTACTAAAATTTTGATTGTAACTGATTAATCAGTTAATAACTATTAATCATATTAACTACTATTATACAACTATCTATTTAACAGACGGGAGTAGTAATAGTAAGTGCAATTATTTTATTTATAGTGAGGAGTTTAGGGTTATGGATGCAACTGCTAATCAGCCAAAGAAAAAATGGAAACTGAAGATGCCTGGCGCCTTCACAATTCTGTTCTTTCTGACGGTCATTTCAGTATTTTTAACATGGTTTGTGCCAGCAGGAAGTTATTCTAAGCTTTCGTATAGCCATGATCATCTTCAGGTTGTAGCGCCAAGCGGAAAGAAGACGGTTTATCCGGCAACGCAGGCAACTCTGAAGAAGCTCAACGTGAAAATTGACGTTGACCAGTTTAAGTCTGGGGCAATTAGTAAGCCGGTTTCAGTTCCAGGAACTTATAAGCGGCTTAAACAGCACCCAATGAGTCTGTACTCGATTTTCACCAGCATGGTCAACGGGACGATGCAGGCTGTTGATATTATGATCTTTATCTTTGTCCTTGGTGGCCTTATTGGGGTCGTTAAGGCAAGCGGGGCTTTTGAGTCAGGGCTTGAAGCGTTGACGAAAAAGTCGAAAGGTAAAGAGTTTATCCTTGTCTTTATGGTTGCCGTTCTGTTGGCATTTGGGGGAACGCTCTGTGGAATCGAAGAAGAAGCGGTGGCTTTCTACCCAATTTTAGCGCCAGTATTTATTGCGATGGGCTATGACTCGATTGTCGTTGTTGGGGCAATTTTCTTGGCTTCATCAATTGGGACAACCTTCTCGATTATTAACCCATTCCAGGTTGTAATTGCTTCTAATGCGGCCGGGACTCAATTTACTCAGGGGATGACTGGGCGGATCATCGGGTTCACCGTTGCTGTTATTTGCTTGCTCCTCTACCTTCACTGGTATGCCCGGAAGGTTCAGAAGGATCCGTCATTCTCATACACTTATGAAGATAAGGCTAAGTTTGATGCAATGTGGTCAATGGATTCTTCAGAAGAAAAGGATCTTACCTTTACAATTAAGAAACGGATTATCTTAGTTCTCTTTGCCGCTTCATTTATTATCATGATTTGGGGTGTGATGGCTAAGGGCTGGGCCTTCCCAGAAATGGCTTCATCATTCCTGTTGATTGCGGTAATTATCATGTTCTTAACCTGCTTTGGTCATAAAGATGGCCTTGGTGAATACCAAACAACCGAGGCATTCTCTAACGGTGCCGCTAGCTTAGTTGGGGTATCATTGATCATTGGGTTAGCACGGGGAATTAACAACATTTTGAATGATGGTTATATTTCTGATACGATCCTTTACCAATCTTCAGAATTAGTTCGTCATATGTCAGGATCTGTCTTCATCATTATGATGATGTTGATCTTCTTCGTCCTAGGTTTCATTGTGCCATCTTCTTCCGGCTTGGCAGTTCTTGCTATGCCAATCATGGCACCGTTGGCCGATACTGTTCATATCCCACGGTATATCGTTGTTACCGCCTACCAGTTCGGTCAATACGCAATGCTCTTCCTTGCCCCAACCGGATTAGTTATGGCAACTCTGCAAATGCTCGACATGAAGTACTCTCACTGGGTTCGCTTCGTCTGGCCAGTCGTTGCCTTTGTCCTCATCTTCGGTGGCGGAATTCTGGTAACGGAAGTGTTGATGAATTAGAGTGTGAGCCCGTTAAGACCTTCCGGTGGCTAACGATTTCTCCGACGAACGGCGACTTGCCGTCGGAGTCGGAGGTCGTTAGCTTGAGGAAGGTTAGGGCGAACACGTTTTTGACTTTGTGATAGTAGAACTTGAGGGAGCTTAGGCTAAACACGTTCCAACTCTGCTGTCAAGAACACCAAATAACAAACATAAAAAGGGTGTGAGCCTTTGAATATGGTTCACACCCTTTCGTTTTCCTCACCAATAATTTTGAATCCGTAATCACGAATATGATTTTTAAGCAACTGAATAAATTTCAGGCTTAACTGGCTTGGCACAGTATGCTGATGTTGAGCAATCCCGATTGTTATGGGATCGTCGAGCTCTAAGGGAATAGCGACAATCTTATCATCATTAAGCTTGCTGCTAATGATTCCTGAACTGATGGTATAGCCATTCAGACCGACCATTAAGTTGAAAATAGTTGCACGGTCACTAACCTTAATCTCCTTTTTATGACTCAGAGTTGACTGAATCTCCTCGGAAAAGTAAAAGGAATTATTTTCACCTTGCTCAAAGGAGAGGTAGGGAAGCTCGGTCAGATCATTAAGGCTGATTGATTGTCGCTTTGCAAGGGGATTATAACGGCTTAAAAAGACGTGTGGCTTAGCAACAAAGAGTGGCGTAAATTTGAGGCCGTTCTCCGTTAATAATTTATTGATAATTCGTCGGTTAAAATTATTGATGTAGAGTACACCTAACTCACTCTTAAAGGCTCGTAGATCATTAAAAATATTTTCGGTTTCTGTCTCACGGAGAGTGAACTTATAAGTTGGTGAATTGATTTCCTTGATTAATTCTACAAAGGCATTAATAACGAAAGCATAGTGTTGTGCAGAAACAGCGAAGGACTGGTGAAGTGCTTGCTGATGTTTGAAACGGTCATCGAGCAGACGAACCTGATCCAGAATTTGTTTGGCATAATTCATGAATTCGCGCCCATCAGCAGTTAAACGGGCTCCTGAGTTGCTTCTTTGAAAGATTGTGATTCCCATTTCTCTTTCTAAATCCTTGATCGCGCTTGAAAGGCTGGGTTGGGTAAGGTAGAGTCGCTTAGCCGCTTCGTTAATTGAGCCGGTTTCAATCACGGCTTCTAAATATTCTAATTGTTTAATTCTCATTGGTCTGATCCTTTTTTATTTGCATTATAGTCTTTGCATATATCCAGTTCAAATATTTAACAGTTATTCAATAGCAAAAATCCATGGTAGATTATTAGACAAATAAAAAGGCGAAAGAGATGAACGAATGATGACAACAACTACTACGATTATTGGCTTCCCCCGGATAGGTGAGAAGCGTGAATTGAAATTTGCTACTGAAAAATACTTTAAGAATAAGATTAGTCAAGAAGAGTTACGGACAACAGCAAAGGAACTGAGAAAAAGCAACTGGAAACTCCTTCAGCAGGAGGGGATCGATGCAATTCCGAGCAATGATTTTTCATACTACGATCAAACCTTAGATGCAGCTTTCCTATTTAATCTAGTTCCACAAGATGTTCAAGATTTACCGTTTTCTGAGTTGGATAAGTACTTTGCCCTAGCACGTGGTTACCAGGGTGAAGAAGGAAATGTTCTGGCTTGGCCAATGAAGAAGTGGTTTAACACCAATTATCACTACCTTGTTCCGCAGCTTAATCAGGATACCCACTTTAAGCTAACTGGAAATAAAATTTTTGCAGAGTTTGAAGAAGCAAAAGAATTAGGGATCATTACCCGCCCCGTATTAATTGGCCCCTTTACATTACTGAAGTTAAGCGAATATCAAAATGTGACTGCTCGTGACTTTATTAATGACGCTGTAACTGCCTATAAAGAAGTTTTTAATCGACTTGCAGACAGCGGGGCAAAATGGATTCAACTTGATGAGCCTGCCCTCGTTAAGGATTTAACTACGGAAGATCGCCAACTATTCAATGAACTCTACCAGCCACTATTGAACGCTAAAGGGAAACTAAAGGTTCTTTTGCAGACTTATTTTGGTGACGTTCGGGATATTTATGACGACTTGATCGAATTACCGTTTGATGGTCTTGGCCTTGACTTTGTTGAAGGAAAGCAGACACTCCAATTAGTTAGTCACCATTTTCCGGAAGACAAGACTCTTTTTGCCGGAATTGTTAACGGGAAAAATATTTGGCGGAATCATTATGATAAGAGTTTGACGCAACTCAAGAAAGCCGGAGTGAAGAAGCTTGTGGTTAGCACATCTTGTTCTTTACTCCATGTGCCAATTACAGTTAAAAATGAAAATTTTGAACCAGCTGTTAAGGAGCACTTTGCGTTTGCTGTAGAAAAGCTGGGTGAGCTTAATGATCTTGCAGCAATCTACGAAGGTTCTGCTAAAGAAAAGCTCCGTGCTAATCAGGAATTATTTGCTAAGCAACGGGTTCAGGAAGACGCTGAATTACATAAGCAAATTGCAAACCTGAAGGATGAAGATTTTGTTCGTCAACCAGCTCGTCAAGTACGAGAAAAGATCCAGAAAGCAGAATTTCACCTACCACTTTTACCAACCACAACGATCGGCTCCTTCCCACAAACTAAGGAAGTTCGGCAAACTCGCCGTCAGTTCCGTCGCCATGAAATTAATCAGGAACAATACGACAACTTCATTAAGGGAAAGATTGACGAATGGTTAAAGTGGCAAGAGAAGATCGGACTGGATGTTCTGGTACACGGGGAATTTGAACGGAATGATATGGTTGAATACTTTGGCCAGCACCTTTCGGGATATATATTCTCCAAGAATGCATGGGTTCAATCATACGGAACCCGTTGTGTTAAGCCACCAATTATTTGGGGTGATATTAAACGACAACAGCCAATTACCATTAAGTGGTCCAAGTACGCTCAAAGCCAAACCAAAAAACTGGTTAAGGGGATGCTGACAGGACCAGTAACCATCTTGAACTGGTCATTCCCTCGTGAAGATATTAGCTTAAGGGAATCAACGCTTCAGTTAGCTTTGGCTATCCAAAAGGAAGTCCTTGACCTAGAAGCTAACGGGATTAAGATTATTCAAATTGATGAGGCAGCCTTGAGAGAAAAGCTGCCGCTGAGAAAGTCTGATTGGTATTCTGAATACTTGAACTGGGCCATTCCGGCTTTCCGCTTAGTCCATAGCAAGGTCAAACCGGAAACCCAGATCCATACCCATATGTGTTACAGCGAGTTTTCCGATATTGTTCCGGCAATTGATGCGATGGATGCCGATGTTATTTCCTTTGAAGCCTCACGTTCTAATTTGGAAATCCTCGATACATTGAAGAAACAACATTTTGAAACGGAAGTGGGACCTGGAGTTTATGATATTCACTCACCACGAATTCCATCCGTTGACGAGGTGAAGGCAACAATCAACCGGATCCTTGCTAAGATTGCTGCTCCAAAGGTCTGGATTAATCCAGATTGTGGTCTAAAAACCCGTGGTGTTGAGGAAACAAGGGCTAGTTTAGCCAATGTAATTGAAGCAACTCGTGAAGTTCGTCGTCAGTTAGGAGAGGGTGATTAAATGACAACTTTATCGTACGAAGTCTTTCCGCCTAATTCGACGGTGGGGATCAATCATCTTAACCAGGTACTGACATCCCTGCGCGATCTTTCTCCAGATTTCATCAGTGTCACTTGTAACAGTAATACAAAACAACTTGCTCATGAAACGGTTAGGGTAGCGGATTACGTTGAGAACGATTGTCAGGTACCAGCAATGGCACATCTCCCTGCTTGGTATCTCAGCCGGGAAGACGTTGATCGAATCTTGGAACAATTGCGGGTATGCCATGTTGATCGGGTACTGGTGTTGCGGGGCGATGAACGACCAAAACTGGAAAAGAAAACTGACTTTGCCCATGCTAGTGACCTGATTGCTTATATCAAACAAAATTATCCTGATTTCCAAATTACCGGGGCTTGCTACCCGGAGAAACATCCCGAGTCACTGAGTATGGTAGATGAAATTCAACATTTAAAATTAAAGGTTGAATCGGGATGTGACCAAATAATTACCCAGCTTTTCTTGGATAATCACAGTTATTATCGGTTCCGTGAATTGTGTGCTATTGGCGGGATTGACGTACCAATTATTGCGGGCATTATGCCAGTTGTTAATGAACGACAAGCTAACCGAATTTTGCGGACCAGTGCAGTGACGGTTCCGGAGAAGTTTAAGGATATTCTGGCAAAATATCATGATCATCCCCAAGCACTGAAGCAAGCTGGCATCACCTATGCAATTGACCAAATCGTTGACTTAGTAACTAATGACGTGTCTGGGATCCACCTTTACACGATGAACCATTCAGATACTGCCCGACAGGTTAAGCAAAACATTGGATCGCTTTTCCGGGTTTGTTGCTAAGGGGAAGCTGGAAATTACTGGTAATAGTAAGAGGCCGGAAAAACATTTTGTCTTTCCGGCCTTTTCTTTTGTAATTTAATTTTTAGCGCGCTTCAATCCAATCCCAGTAAAACCACTGATAACGGAGAATACAGGTGAGAAGAGGCTAAAGAATGCAAATGGTAAGAAGTGAAGAACTGGCACATCTAAAGTGGAGGCTACGAACATCCCCGCAACTCCCCATGGGATCAGGTAGTTGATAACACTACCACCATCTTCAAGGACCCGACTAAGTGCTAGTGGAGAAAGCTTCATATCCTTAAAGGCACCCTTGAAGGCCCGTCCTGGAAGAATTACTGAAAGGTATTGTTCCCCGACAAAGAGGTTCACGCCAATTCCAGAAAGAATCGTGGTAAGAATTAGGCTTCCTGGAGTCTTAAGATGCTTAACAAGCGGATCCATAGCAGATTGAATAACGTTAAACTGCATCAAGATTCCCCCAAGTGAAAGGGTCACAATAATCAAGGATACGGTACCCATCATGCTTGTAATCCCACCACGAGAAAGAAGGGCGTTAACAGAAGCATCATTAGTGTGAGCCACAAATCCTTCGCTAATTAAGTTAGTTAAGGACTTAAGGGACGTGTGCGGATCTTGAATGAAAATCATAATTACGGTCACAATGATGTTGATAAATAGAGTTGGAATGGCTGGAACGTGACGCCAAGCACAGATAAAGAGCAATGTGATTGGCAGCAAGGCCCACCAGCTAATGCTGAAGTTGTTCATCAATGCTTGAGTAGTGTGAACGATCTTACTAGAGTTCATCCCGCTACCGCTTTGACCAATAATCCAGAAAAGAATAAATGAAACAATGAAGGATGGGATGGTGGACCACATCATGTTCTTAATGTGGGCAAATAAGTCGCTACCGGCAATTGCGGAGGCCAGGTTGGTAGAATCAGATAACGGAGACATCTTGTCACCAAAAACCGCACCAGAAATAATTGAACCAGCAATTAAAGCAGGGTTAATTCCCATTGCGTGACCAACAGCGAAAAGTGCTAACCCGATTGTTGAAATGGTTGTAAAGCCACTCCCGATTGAAACCCCAACTAGTGAGCAGACGAGGAAAGTAGAAGGAACGAACCACCGTGCACTGATAATCTTAAAGCCAATTACCATGATTGATGGAATAATCCCAGCTTTAATCCAAACGGCAATTAATGCCCCAATCAGAATAAAGATAAAAATAGGAATAATTGCTGTACCAATTCCGTCTTGGATCCCCTTATGAAGGTCGTCCCAAGAAGCTCCCTGTAGCTTTGCCCAAAGCATGATTAAGGCAATGACGAAGAGGACTGGAATTTGTGGGGAGAGCCCAAACTTAATAACGGCTGTCCCTAAAATAACTAACATAATTAGTAGGATACTAACTGCTTCACCGAATTTAATTGACTTCATAATTCAAATCTCCCTTATAAAATAATTGATTGGTTAGTGTTTGAATTGAAGTTGATAACGAATAATGCCACCACAATTTTTCATTTTTGCTCCTCCTTAATGAACTGATTGAATAAAAAATCCCGCTGATGAAATAATTCATCAACGGGACGATTTATTAACCGCGGTACCACCCACATACGCATTGATCTAATACGCTCTCGTATCAGGTGGTAACGGCACTGACTATGGCCGAGCAATCTTAAACTCGCGATAATTCATTAACTCCGCCTGACCGGTTCGCACATCCCCACCGGCTCTCTGACACCGAACGAAGCAATTACTGAAACGATAATTGTTGAAGTTATTCTAGCGTGACCAAATTAAATTGTCAATACTATTATTAAAATTTAATGAGATTAATCTTTGGCTGGCTTTTCTTTTCCGTAACCGTTAAATAGCAAGTTGAGGACAACGGCAGCAACACTACCGACAACCACACCGTTACCCATCATAATCTGAAATTCAGTTGGTAAGAATTGGAAAATATGTGGGTACATGGTGACACCCAGTCCCAAGCCAACGGAAACGGAGGCGACAAGGATATTTCCGTTATCGGTAAAGTCGACCTTATGTAAGATTTGGATACCTTGGACACCAACGATTCCAAACATAACAATCATGGCACCACCAAGAACCGGATCAGGAATAACGGTAGCAAGAGCCCCAGCCTTAGGAAGTAATCCCAGAAGCAACAGCATGAAGGCTGCGTAGTAAACTGGTCGACGGGTCTTAACCCCAGACATTCGAATAACACCAACGTTTTCGGAGAATGTTGAGTATGGGAAGGTGTTAAAGAGGCCGCCAAGAATTGCGGCAATTCCTTCAGCACGATAGCCCCGTTTAATATCATCACTCGTGAGCTTTTGCCCGGTGACTTCACTCAGGGCGAAGAAGACCCCGGTAGACTCGATCATCGTTGTTAATGAAACCAAAATCATTGTGATCATGGCACTTCCGTTAAAGTGAGGGACACCAAAGAAGAATAGTTGCGGGGTATGGAGCCAGGCAGCTTCAGAAACCGGTTTTAATGAAACCATCCCCATTGCGCCGGCAACAAAGGATCCAATCAAAATTCCTAATAGGATGGCAATTGACTTCAAGAAGCCCTTTGCCCAGGCATTAAGGAGCAGGATTATCGCAATTGTGACGAAACCGATGAAGAGGTTTTTGGGATCACCAAATGAGTGGGCAGTCGGCGTTCCACCACCAAGATCCTGAAAACCGACCGGAACCAGGGTAAATCCAATGATGGTGATTAACGAACCAGTAACAACGGGTGGAAAGAGTTTCTTTAGTCTGGAAAAAACTCCGGCAATCAGGAAAACAAAGATTCCGGCGGCGATGATTGCCCCGTACATGTAAGTGATTCCCAACTTACTCCCGATTGATTCCAGCGGGGTCACTGATTGAACAGCACAGCCCAGGACAACGGGGAGGCCAATCCCGGTTAGCGGGGTCCGCTTTAACTGAAGAAGTGTTGCAATCCCACACATAAAAATGTCGATTGAAACCAAGTAAGTCATCTGGATGGTCGAAAAGTGCAAATAATTACCAATTAACAACGGGACAAGAACATCCCCCGAATACATTGCTAATAAATGTTGAAAACCAAGTACCAGATCTTTAGGTGAAAATAAACCTTTTCGTTGGTGAGTGTTATTTACTGAACCTGTTTCGTCCACGATTAATCCTCCAATAAAAAAGAGACTGCTAACAAATGTCGCAGTCCCCAAACATAAACTAGTATTATTGCTTATAGTCCAAAGTTTAAGGCTTTGGGTAGAGACTCACCGACCATATTACGGTATTATATAGGCATATAGTGTTGTTATCCTACCACGACTTGAAAAAGCAAGCAAGTCGATTAGGCTAAAAGTGTTATTATATTAGTAAACGCAACCGAAAGGACGGGACAAAATGAGCGTCAAGAAAATGAGCAGTTGTACTGCAATGTTAGTTGGTAAAAACGCGTCAATTGATGGTTCAACCATGATTGCACGGAATGAAGATTATTACGATGGTGTTAACCCAAAGACTTTCCAGGTATATCCTGCTAAGGACTATACTGGTGAACACTTTAAGTCAACTTATAATGGCTTGGAAGTTGACTTGGATGGTCAAGGCTGTCGTTTTACCGCCACGACAAACGGTGACATTAATAACGGTCGGTGGGATGAACAAGGGATCAACGAGTATAACGTTGCGATGAGTGCATCCGAAACCGAAATGACTAACCCTCGAGTACTTGGCCACGACCCGCTTGTTGAAAAGGGTGTTGACGAAGACTCAATGGTTTACCTTGTTCTGCCATTCATCAAGAGTGCTCGTGAAGGTGTCCAACGACTTGGTCACTTAATTGAAACTTACGGGACTGGTGAAAGTAACGGGATTGCATTTAGTGATAACAATGAAGTCTGGTACTTTGAAACTGCTGGCGGTCACCAGTGGGTTGCTCAACGGATTCCGGATGATGCCTATGCAATTTGTCCTAATATCATGTGCATTGAAGAGGTTAACTTTGAAGATCCAGACAACTTTATGTTTGCCTCAACAATCCAACAATTTGTTCAAGACAATAATTTAAATCCATACCCAGGTAGTTTCAACTTCCGGAAGATTTTCGGAACTAATGACGAAGCTGACCAATATTACAACACCCCACGTTCATGGTATGGTCAAAAGCTGTTTACACCATCTGTTGAACAAGAACCAACCAGCTTGGACATTCCGTTCATCCAACGGGCAGAAAAGAAGCTGGCTGTTGAAGATATTGAATACTTCCTGTCATCACACTACAATGGCACACCATATGATCCAACCGGTTCGTATGCTTCTGGTGACGAAAAGGATCAAAAGAAGTTCCGTTCAATTGCCTTAGACCGGAACCAAAGCTCATGCATTTTGCAAATTCGGAATAACGTTCCGGCAGAATGTGCCGCAATTCAATGGATTAACTTTGGCTTCTTTGCGTACAGCCCATACGTTCCATTCTTTACGAACATTAATGCAACGCCGGCATCATACGATCACGCTGGCAACAAGGTTGATGACAGTGCATACTGGCTACAAAAACAATTGGAAGTAATCGTTGAACCTCGTTACCATGAATTTATTAACGAGGTAAATGCTTTCCGTGATGCTTCACAAAGCTATGCCGTTAAGCGGGTCGACATGATTACCGCCATTGCAAAAACCAAGCAAGGAGATGCCGTTACCGACTTCCTTACCAAGCGAAACGACAAGACCGCAACCCACGCCATGGACGCTACCAAGGACCTTCTCAACAGTCTTATCCACCAATCCCTCTTAAACTCCAAGTTCCAGTTTGAGAGAGGGGATAATTATTAAAAGAGTGCCTTTGCCCCAAAGAGTTTCCGGAAAGCTAGCGATTTCTCCTGACGAAGGCGACTTGCGCCTAGGAAGGAGGTCGCTAGCTCTAGGAAACTCGGGCAAAGCACGTTTAAAGTAGAGTGTGAGCCGTGACGGACTAGCAATCGAGTACTAAGGAATCCCGGACGATGATTGTTTTTACAATCAAGGACGGGATAGTTAGATGGAGATTGCGGTCACGGCGAGCAGATCTCGACTCAGCTGCCTAGAACGCTATCTCTAACCACACAAAAAAGCCTAAGTACATAGTCTTGTACTTAGGCTTTTCTACTTCAGCTGAGCCAAAACGCGTTCACAGAGAAGCCCCTATAGACAACAACCATAGTGATAACGTGCTTCGTCTGCACTTCCTTATTTCCACCAATCCTTCCTAATTAGGAAGACAGCGCAGAGGATCATTAAGAGAATTGCAATTACGATGGTAATGATCCAGGAATAACTCTTGTTAGCCAGCGGTAGTGCGACGTTTTCACCATAAAATCCGGCAACGATGGTGGGGATGGAAAGAAGAATTGAATAAATTGTCAAAAACTTCATTGTTTGGTTTAGGTCACTATCCAGGACCTTGCTGTATGCATTTGAAACCCGGGCAGAGACATCAGAAGTCATTTGTGCCATTTCCAGTCCTTGCTGGGCTTCGACAATAACATCATCAAGGTCATTCCTCTGACGGGTCGACATGATCGGATTCATTCGTCGCTCGAATTCTTCCAGTAACGAAACGTTCCCTTTTAGTGAAGTAAGCATGTAGACCAAACCAGTTTCAATTTCCATAAATTCAGTAATGGCTTTTCGACCGGTACGCCCTTGAAGTGAGCGCTGGATTTGTTGCCGCTTTTGGTCAACCCGGCGTAAAGGTCCAAAGTAATCAGTTGACAAGCGGTACAGGACAGCGAGAACCAGATTTAATTTTTCAACAACGGTATCGCGATTCTGTAAACGTTTGAGTTGGTTAGCGATAGTTCCGTTAACAAAGTTAGTCTTAGCATTTGTGAATGTGATCAGGTTGTTATTTGTTAGCATAATACCGATTGGTGCGGTCTGTGGAGCAGTTACCTCGTGAGTTGGAACATAGACATCGAAGATCAGCAAAGTAACTCCAGCATCTGGATCAACTTCAACCCGAGCTTTTTCATAGGGGTCAATGGCATAGTCAAGCAGCTCCTTAGTAACCTCATACTTTTGGATAAGATCCTGCCGCTCGTGGGGGAGTGGTTCAAACACACTGATCCACCAGCTATGAGCGTTGATTCTCTCCGTACTTAACATTGCCGTTCATCCCCCTTGCGTAAATCGCTTATAATCCTATTCAACTATTTTAGCAGAGAAAAGTAAAGCAGTCTGAAGACAAAATGATAACTATTTCCCGGGAAATCAGATAAACTTAAGATAAAAAAAGGGGAGGTAAACCATCATGTGTACCAGTATTTATCAGGTAACATTGGATCATACTCACTTATTGGCGCGAACAATGGATTGGCCGGCCTTGGCAGTCTCACCGTTATTTGTTCCTCGACAATTCAAGTGGGCCACTGCATTTGATCACCGAATTTATACAAATAAATATGCAATGGTTGGCGGGGGAAGCCTTTCTGCAACTCGGATTGATGTATCAGATGGGGTTAATGAGCATGGTCTAATGGCGCAGAAACTGACATTTGCTAACGGAGCACACTATGTAGATGAGCGTAATCAGGGAAAAGTTCAGCTTGCAGCGTATGAATTTATCTTTTGGCTTCTCGGTAACTTTCGAACTGTCGCTGAAATTGAAGAGCACCTCGGTGAAGTTGAATTAATGAGTGAAAAGAATAGCGATACCAAGTATGGTAATCCTGAACTTCACTTTGCGGTTGCTGACCGGACGGGAAGAATTGTTGTGATTGAACCAACCCAAAACCCGTTACGAGTAATTGAGAATCCCTTAGGCGTAGTGACTAACAGTCCTAATTTTGAAAAGCAGCTTCAGCAAATGGAAAAATACGTTGAATTTACACCAGCTTTTAACAAACATCGTGTCCCACTCAACACACCGCGGGTAACGACTGGCCGTCTTTCAGGGAAAACCAATCCGCCAGGTTATTATTCGCCAAGTGCCAGATTTGTTCGGGCTGCTTATTTAAAGGAACGATCAGATGTCCCACAGGATGAAAAGCATGGGGTGATCAGTGAGTGGCACCTCTTAGATAGCGTCACGGTTCCGCAAAATACTCGTCACCAGAGCACCTATTCCGTATACCGCGCAGTGACGGTGGCTGAGAGTCGCAGTTATTACTTTCAACCGTACCACCGCGGTGATATTACAAAATTGCAATTAACACCGGAAATGCTTAGCTGGGACAAGCCAAAAGTTTATCATGTCCCTGACCAATTAACTGTTCGGGAGGTTAAGTAATGGTTAACTATCAATGGCAGATTCAGGAACAGTTAGCCGCTAATCAGCCAGTGCTCTCCATTCGTGAGCTATTACAGCAACAATGGCTTCTTCCAAAACGGTTTGTTCACTATCTCCGTAGTCGTCGTCAAGTGTTGGTAAATGGCAAGTACCATTCAATGAACACGGCAATTCACCCTGGGGATCAGGTGGTGCTGCAATTTAGAGGGGATGAATTCCGCCACCCAGGTAATAATCAGTACATCCCAACAAACAATCCTAAGCTGGATGTGCTGTATGAAAATCGTGATTTACTGGTTGTTAACAAACCACGAGGCCAAAAGAGTCACCCTAATGAGACGGGAGAAACCGGAACGCTAATGAACGATGTTGCCGGCTATTTACACCATCAAGCATATATGGTTCACCGAATCGATCTGCAAACTAGCGGGGCGGTAATTGTGGCGAAGAATCCGGTTGTTGTGCCAATCTTAGACCGACTAATTAGTCTGGGAAAAATTCATCGGGAGTACCTAGCACTAGTTGAAGGTCAAATCAAAGGTAGCGGTGAGTGGGACTGGCCAATTGGAAATGATCCAAGTGATATTCGAAAAAGGAAGGTTAATGGTGAGCATTCACAACGGGCACAAACCTTTTATCAAACGGTTAAGAGTAATTCGGAGTATTCGCTGGTTGATTTGAAGTTAGGAACGGGAAGAACTCACCAATTAAGAGTTCATCTTGAATATAGCGGTCATCCGATTGTGGGAGATCCGATTTATAATCCTTCTTCGTCAGCTAAAATGTACTTACACGGGTACAAGCAACGGTTAGTGGTGCCGTTTAGTAATCAGAAAATTACAATTACCGCGCCGCTTCCTGACTATTTTAGTCAAGATCTGGTAAAATACCATTTAGAATAGAGAAATTAAAGGAGGACATTGATTGTCACTTTTAGAAAAGCTTTATGGTCCATTCTTTGATGGTCATAATTGGGCAATGGTAATTACTTCAGGACAGGATTGGTTGATTATCCTTTCCTTAGTATTAATTGAGTGTTTGCTTTCGGTCGATAATGCGATTGTGTTGGCTGCCCAAACACGAGTTTTGCCAACGCTAAAGGAACAGGAAGAATCACTTTTCTACGGGATTTGGGGTTCGTATATTTTCCGGTTCCTGGTTATTGGGTTAGGAACCTACTTGATCCACTTTTGGGAAATTAAGGTTCTTGGTTCTGTTTACCTGATGTACTTAGTGTACCGATTCTTCAGTGCCAAGTTTTCTCATAAGCAAAAGAAAGAGAAAAAACCGTTAATTCATCGTTTAGGCGGAAACTTAACGGGAAGAAAGCTATTTTGGTCGGTAGTTGCCCAGATTGAAATGATGGACATTATCTTCTCAATTGACTCCGTATTGGCATCTTTGGCAATTTCAAATAATCCAGTAATCGTCTTAATCGGGGGGATTATTGGGATTGCATGTATGCGTGGTGTCGCTGAAATTATTATGAAGTTAATGCGGAAGATTCCAGAACTGGAACCAATGGCGTATGTCTTAATTTTCATTATTGCAATTAAGCTCTTCTTAACTATTCCGGCAATTGACATTGAAATACCATCCGGTTACTTTGGGGCATTTGTCCTCATTGTCTTTGTCGTTACGATGATCATTCACTATCTTCGTCAACCAAAACGAAAGGAAGAATAGCAATGGCAACAGTTGTGACTGACCAGACTTTTGCTGAGTTGACTAGCTCTGCTCCAGTGGTGGTGGTTGACTTCTGGGCTCCCTGGTGTGGCCCCTGCAAGATGATGGCTCCGGCATTGGAAAACCTCGAAAAAAAGTATGCCGGTAAAATTAAGTTTTTGAAGTTGAATGTTGATGATAATAAAGAAATGGCTGCTAAATACAAAGTAATGAGCATCCCAACCCTGATCCTTTTTCGCGATGGCGTTGCTAAAGAAAAGGTAACGGGCTTCTACCCTGAAGCAAAGTTGGATCATTACTTTTCAAGAAAAATCTAAAAAACTTGGGAACGGAAAATTTTTTCCGTCCCCAAGTTTTTTAGTCTTCTTTTTATGGAGAACCAATCGGAAACTTAAAAAGCTTTATTATTCAGCTTTCCTTTCTATCAAAGTGTGGTTCATAGACTTTGTAGAAGATTAGTCCCAAAATCAAAGTTAGCACGTCTGAACATGCTTGAGCAGCTAAGATTCCCGTATAACCAAAGAAATGAGCCAAAATAACGATAGCTAGGCCAAAGATTAACCCTTGACGACTGAATGATAACCAAAAAGCCGGGACAGCCTTTCCCATTGACTGGAAAGCGGTGGTAAATACCAGGATTATCCCAGCTAAAGTAGTTGTTATAGATAACCAGCGAAGCATCAAGGCTCCTTCTTTAACGATTACCGGATCGTTCATAAAGATACGAATTACTTCAGGAGCAAAAATAAGAAGAAGGATTGTTAAGACAATGTTAATTGAAGAAATAACAAATAAATCAAAATGGATAATTTCGTAAAAGCGTTTTTCGTTTCGGGCACCGTAGGCATAACCAATTAATGGTTGGGCACCAAAGGCAAAACCGACCATGATCATAATAATGATTGAATTAGCTTTCATCGCAATCCCCATTGCAGCAACGCTATTGGCTCCATATGAAATTAAGTAGCGGTTAGTCATTGCAGTGGCAAAGGAGACCATGATGTTGGTAATTGATGCGGGAATCCCGATGGCGTAGATCTGAAGTTGGTAATGCCGGCTAATTTTCGTTTCATGAATTGAGGTCGTCAGTTTCTTGCTCTTCGTTCTGAGGTAATAGATCATGATAATATCTGCAATTACGCTTGAAGTGACCGTTGCCAGGGCAGAGCCGGCAGCTCCTAATCCACAGGTGAAAATAAAGATCGGGTTTAAGAAGATGTTAATGATTGTTCCAGCCATTGAGGCAATCATTGACTGAATCGCTAGGCCTTCCGTTCGAAGAATATTGGTTGGCGATAAACCAAAGATGATAAATGCCGCTCCCCAAGCAATTACCAGGTAATATTCACGGGCGTACTTCCAGGTACTAGGTGAGGCCCCGAGTAGGTGAAGGATTGGATTTTGAAAGACTAATAGAATGATTGTAACAACAATTCCACAGGCTATTGAGTAATAGAAAGCGTAGCCGGAAACGTTTCTTGCAAGTTGATCCTTACGCTCACCGAAAAGCCGTGAAATTAATGAACTGCCACCAAGACCGAAAATATCACCAATCGCAATCATCAAGGTAAAAATTGGCGCTCCCTGAGATACTCCAGCAACTAGGTCAGGGTTACCAGTCTTAGAAACAAAGAAAGTATCAACCAGATTATAAATAAGCGTTACAGCCATACTTAACACTACCGGTAGTGCAAGAGTAAAATAGGCCTTTTTGATCGAAGTACGCTCAAATAGGTTATTCACAAATAATCCTCCCGTTAAAAATTGTTTAAATTATTAAAGAGACCAAGAATACTCTTAGCCTCTTATTATCTTAAAGGATATTGATATTGTAATGCAAGGAAGCTAGTCCGTCGCGGTTCGCACTCTCTCTAATACAAATTCTTCGGGTGGGGTTCGCCTTTGATTTCGTGTTTAACGTGAGCAATCATGTCATCCGTTAATTCCATAATGTGGGGATCGTCAAGGATGTAGAAAACCCGGGTGCCAGAGCGACGAGAACAGACCAGTTGGTAACGCCGGAGGATTCCGAGTTGTTTGGAAACCACTGGTTGGGCAAGACCAAGATCATTAACAATTGTTTTTACATCAACCTCATCAGTTTGATGACGGAGATAGTAGAGAATTTTGATTCTTGTGCTATTGCTTAATACTTTGTAAATCTTTGCCGCTTCGTTAATTAAAACATCTGGTTGTTCCACAGGTGAAGGCCTCCATCGCTTTTTGGTGAATATTATACCAGACCGCCCCACTGTGCCAAGTGACGGATCAGTCCGCTATCGAAGAAAACATATATTCCGACTCCAATGTAGATAATTTTCATTAGCAGTTCGCTATATTTATCCATGAACCGGGCGACTGGTGATAGTTTACCAATTTCCTTAATCAAAATTACAACGAGAATGGTGAGGGTAAGAATGAAACTTAAGGCCAAGCCAAAATGATTGAGTGAAATTCCCGTGAGGATTGGTAAGAAGATCGAGAGATTACAACCAGAGCAAACTGCAAGGTATGTTATGAGAACGATCAGAATTGGTGATCGAGTGGCTGATTGTTGGTTGGGATCTTCATCGTTATCGTGGAGTGCCATGTAAATTGGCAAAATCCCAAGGAAGCCAAGGAGCCATTCAGGAAAGAAGAGTGCAAGCACCTTTCCAGCAGCAAAACTAGAAGTAACTAGGAGAGCGACCCCAATCATGTAACCGATGATAACGTCTCGCAATGGATATTTATTGACCAGACAAAGCAAGATAAAGAAGAAGTCTAGATTAACGGCAATAAAGGTAACAAAAAGAAGCCAATAATTCATGATTTAAACCTCCAATATTCCAAAAACGATATATTTCATTTTTTAATATATATCATTTTTGGAATATTTACAAGGTTAATCTTCAAAATAGGTGTAGAGTTTGTCAGTGGTGAGCTGTTGTTTTGCTTCGCCCTTAAAGTCGGCTTTAATTTGGCCATTTTTTAGGACAATTAACCGATTACCGTATGTTAAGGCATCTTCTAGGTGATGAGTAATCATCAGAGCTGTCAGGTGATCCTGATTGATCCGCTCATCAGTGGCATGGAGGAGGTTTAAACTCGTATGCGGATCAAGAGCAGCAGTATGTTCATCCAATAGTAGAATATCAGGGCGCTTGAGAGTAGCCATTAAAAAGCTAAGCGCCTGCCGTTGACCGCCAGAAAGGGCTCCGGTTGCGGTGGTCATTCGGTTTTCTAACCCGTTATTCATCGTGGCAGCTAATTTGGTGAACCGTTCCATATTTTGCTTTAGTTTTCGCAAAATCAGGTGACGTTTTTCACCACGCTTTGTTGCGAGCAGCATATTTTCAGCAACGGTCATCCGGGGAGCTGTTCCAAGCTTTGGATCCTGAAAGACGCGGGCAAGAAAGGACGTTCGTTGTTCTTCAGTTGAACGGGTGATGTCCTTACCATTATGAAGAATCTGTCCGCTGTCAGCATGGAGGTTCCCGCCAATAACATTGAAGAGGGTTGACTTACCGGCCCCGTTAGTGCCGACAATGGTAATAAAGTCACCTTCGTTAATTTTTAAATTAATTCCTTTGAGAATCGTGGTTTCGTTTGCAGTTCCCTTATTAACAACTGTCTTGACATTTTTTAATTCTAAAATGGGCTTACTCATGTGGTTGCACTCCTTTCAGGATTGGCTTTTTTAAATTAACAACCTTTTCCAATTGTGGTAGCATCATGCAGATTGCAAGGACAATTGAAGAAATTAAGTTGAGGTCGTTAGCGGAGAAGCCGAGTTGTAATACTGCCAATAAAATTAGGCGATAGATGATTGAACCAAGGGTCACTGCAACGAGCCGCTGGTTAAGAGTGAGGTCACCAAAGGCCACTTCACCAATAATAATTGAAGCTAAGGCAATAACGATGGCCCCAATCCCCATATTAACGTCAGCATAGCCATTGCTTTGGGCAACGAGGGCACCACAGAGAGCAACCATCCCGTTAGAAACCATTAAGCCAACATTAATCATTTTGTCAGTGTGAATTCCTAATGACTTTGCCATTGTGGGGTTATCCCCGGTTGCAATGAATGCTTGCCCATAATCGGTGGCGAGAAAGATCATCATTAGGATCGTTACGATGATAATCACAATTAAGCCGACAGTTACACTATCAAAGAATTGGGGAAGTTGACGAAGAAAATTACCATTAAAAAGTGTTGGCTTTCCCAATAATGAGATGTTAGATTTCCCCATGATCCGTAAATCCACGGAGTAAATTGCGGTCATGGTCAGGATTCCAGCTAGGAGGCTTGGGATCTTTCCCTTAGTATAAAGAAGACCGGTAATTAGGCCAGCAATCATCCCGGCACCGATCGCTAATAACGTTGCGAAAAACGGGTTAATTCCATTTGCAATGGCAGTAACTGCTGTAGCGGCGCCAAGAGGGAAGGTCCCTTCAACTGTCATATCACAGAAATCAAGGATCCTAAATGTGAGGTAGAGGCCAAGCCCGAGTAATGCCCAGAGCAATCCTTGACCGATAGATGAGACGATTAGATTCATTTGTATACTTCCCCCTTTGTTTGTGCTTCGTGTTCGAACTGGGCAGGAATTTGTAAGTGGAGTTTTTGAGCCTGCTTAAGGTTAAGGACTGGTTCACCGCGACGAACGTATTCAATTGGCAAGTTACCAACTTTCTCTCCCTTAAGGACTTTTACGGTCATTTTGGCGCCCATTACACCAAGCTTGTATTGGTTAACACTGTATGTTGCAACGCCACCCTGCTTAACCATGGTGTCAGTAGCAGGGAAGACGGGTTTATTAGCAGCATCCGCATTCTTTACCAATGTCTGCATTGCACCAGCAACCGTATTATCAGTTGGGACAATTACTGCATCTACTTGGCTTACCATTTGTTGAGAAACCTGGTTCAAGTCATTACTGTTTGAAATCGAGTAAGCCTTAAGCTTGATATTCATCTTCTTACATTCACGGGCAATTTGGTGGTAACCAGTAACACCAGAACTATCGTTAGAAGTATAAATTACCCCGAGAGTTTTGAGGTTAGGAACAAATTGCTTAATTAAGGTTAGTTGTTGGTGAATTGGTGCTAAATCAGAGACACCGCTAATGTTGCCACCAGGATGCTGGTTGTTTTTCACTAAGCCAGCTCCCTGAGGATTAGAAACACCACCGAGGATGATTGGTGTTTTAGTAGTAGAATTAGCGAGCGCTTGAGCAGCGGGTGTAGTAATCCCAAAGAGAACCGTTGGATTGTTATTCGTCAATGTATTGGCCATTGTTTTAAGATTACTCTGGTCACCATTGGCGTTCTCATATTCAATTTTAATGTTTTTCCCGTTGTGGTAGCCTTCCTTAGCCAGCTCATCGACGTACCCCTTGTAGATTTGATCTAAGGCAGGGTGGTGCATTAAGGTTAATACCCCGACTTTTGGTACCCGTTGCTTAACAACACCGCCGTTTTCGGTGAAAAATGCAATACTGAGAAAGCCAAGCAGCAGGATAATGACTGCGGACATTCTTTTCATAAAGATAAAACTCCTTCCCTAAAGAAAAAACGGGGAACCACATGCAAGGGGCTCTCCGCTTTTGAAAAAAGAAAAGCCTGCATGTAGGATCCATGCAGACTGAATAAATGATCACTTCTCAGCCGGCACAGATGCAATCTGTCATCTCAGGTTGCATCCATGACGAACTCAACCCGAATTACCGGCTTTGCCAAGTATTTAACTTGTTGGTGCGAGACATAATCATTTAACATTCTCCGTTCATTTAAGATTGGTTATAGTTTAGCGAAGGATGATCTGGATGTCAAGGCAAAAATGAGATTCCTTTAATAATCGGTTTGGAGAGAAATTTGATTTGTGTTACCATATTAAGCAGTTTAAACGGAAAAATGAGGAGAGAAGACATGGCAGTATTAGATGTCAAGGGATTGACAATGAGTTATGCGGATAAGCAGCTCTACAATGACGCTAGCTTTCAGCTTGAAAAGCATGAGCATATGGGAATTGTCGGTCAAAACGGTGCTGGTAAAAGTACCTTAATTAAGATCTTGATTGGGAAAGTTCTCCCGGTATCGGGAACGGTAACTTGGGCTAAGAACGTTAAAATTGGTTACCTGGACCAGTACGTTGATATTCCTAAGGGGATGACTTTAATTAAGTTCCTCCATACCGCTTTTGCCGATCTTTATGAAATTAATGACCGGATGAATAAGCTGTACGAAGAATATGCTCAAAAGATGGATGACGAGTTGCTAACTAAGGCTGGCCGACTCCAAGAACAATTGGATGCTCATAATTTCTATGATATTGAGACCGAAGTTGAGCGAGTGATGAATGGGTTAGGATTAACCGAAATCGGAAAAGATCACGTTGTCTCTGAGATGAGTGGTGGTCAGCGTTCCAAAATTATCCTGGCAAAGATGTTACTCGAAAAGCCGGATGTAATCCTGCTTGATGAACCGACTAACTACCTTGATACGGCCCACATTGAGTGGTTGATTGACTACTTGAACGACTTCGATGGGGCAGCAATGATCATCTCTCACGATTACGACTTTTTGGAACAGGTAACGAATACGATCTGTGATGTTGCTTTCGGGAAAATTACTAAATACCGGGGGAGCTTTGAACAGGCAATGCGCCAAAAGGAAGAGCGGAAAGAAACCCAGGAACGGGAATACGAAAAGCAGCAGGTTGTTATTGAAAAGGCTGAACGGTTTATTCGAAAAAATAAGGCGGGATCAAAGTCAACAATGGCTAAGTCACGGGAAAAGATGTTAGCCCGGATGAAGCGGATTGATCCACCGGCAGATAACTTAAAGGCAACTTTTAAGTTTCCGTACGAAAATACCGGATCCGCCAATGCACTTCGGGTCGAAAAACTTTCCGTTGGGTATGGTCATCCATTGTTAGCGCCCGTAACATTTTCAATGACGATGGGAGAAAAGCTTCTGTTCACGGGATTTAATGGTGTTGGGAAATCAACGTTGATTAAGTCAATCCTAAAGAAGATACCTGCACTTGGTGGAACAGCAACTTTTTCACCATCTGCCAAGGTTAACTACTTTGATCAGGATCTTGAATGGGACGATCCATCACTGACCCCATTACAGATGATTCAAAATATGTTCCCAACGATGCAACCGAAAACAATTCGGCAAAAGCTAGCTCGGGCAGGAATTAATGCGGCAAATACAATGAAGCCGTTACACTTACTTTCCGGTGGGGAACAAACGAAGGTTAAGCTGGCTATTTTAGAGTTAACCCCGTCCAACTTTTTGATAATGGACGAACCGACAAACCACCTTGATGATGAAACCAAGGAAGGGTTGAAAACGGCATTGCAAAATTTCCCGGGAAATTTAATTTTAGTTAGTCACGAGCAAAGTTTCTATGAAGGCTGGCTTGATAAGATCCTGAATGTTGAAAAGCTTAGCTTAAAGTAGAAAATATGAGACAATAATTGATGAAGGGAGGATGCCGGACTATGCATTACTCAATTTCAGAAATTATTGTCTTATTTTTTACCTATTCAGTAATTGGCTGGTTATGGGAAACCTTCTATTGTTCGATTAAGGATCATCACTACGCCTACCGTGGCTTCCTTTTCGGCTCATATTGTCCAGTCTATGGGTTTGCTGTTACCACGATTTTAATTACAGCGGAACCCGTTAAAAATAATTTGATTCTTTTATTTATTGTTGGCTTTATCGTTGCTAGTATCTTTGAATATTTTACGAGTCTCTTTTTGGAGAAAGCTTTTCATATGAAGCTTTGGGATTATTCTAAACTGAAAGGAAACATCCAAGGACGAGTTGCTCCAGAAATATCACTGTTTTGGGGAATTGGTGTTGTTTTCTTAGTTAAGTTCATCCAACCGTTTATCCAGCGAATAATTAATTGGGAAGAAGCACGGACACACGGTTGGCTGGCTGTCATAATCGTTCTTGTAATGGGCACTGATACGGTTTTAACAATGTTCAGTGTCCACCAGCTTCATACATCTACTAAGCAATGGGATAACCGGATTAATCAACGGCTTGAACATTTGCATCAACTGATTCAAGAAGCCAAACCTGCTGAAGAACATCGCTTAAAGCAGCGGCTAGCTAATTGGCGAGCAGAGATTATTGATAGTGAAGATGCACGACGGTTTAACCAGCACCTTTCTTGGAACCAACGGCGGCTGATTAAGAGCTTCCCAAAGATGAAGGTTACCGATACAAAGCACTTTAATGATGTCAAGAAGGACTTATTAAAGAAGTCTTAAGACCTCTCGCTTTATAATAAATGATTGTTTATAATAAGCGCGAATACTTTAGTTAAAGAGGAATATATATGAAAAAAGAAACCAAAATTATTTCTGCAATTACAATCGTTTTTCTTGTTGTCGTCTTTACGATTTGTGGGTTAACAATTAAAAATAGTCCGTTATCAGGTTACCCACGACAAATTCATGACCAAAACATGACCGTCAAGCAATTTGTTTCCCAGGTTGCACCCGCAGCCCAGCGTGAACAAAAGAAGTATGGAATTCCAGCAAGCATCACGATTGCTCAAGCCGGATTAGAGTCCCAGTGGGGGAATAGTCGGCTCGGCAATAAGTACAACAACTTGTTTGGGATGAAGGCAAGCAAGGGCGAAGATAAGGTTAGAATGTACACGATTGAAAACATTAATGGTAAGCAACGGTACATTCCTCAGTATTTTGCCGTTTACCAAACCTGGGATGATTCAATTAAGGCTCACACTACTAGCAACTGAGCACTAGAAAATCCCGGACGATGATTGGTTACAATCAAGGACGGGATAGCTAGGCGGAAGTTGCGGTCGCGGCGGGCAGCTCTTAGCTATGTAGCCTAGAACAAACACATTCATCATGTAAAAAACTCAGTCCAGAATGATAACATCCTGAACTGAGCTTTTTAGATTTGGAGTTTTTAATTAATGACGATTACTAGATTAATCAACCTCAGTCTTCTTAACGTTAACTTGGTTGTGCCGGAAGAAGTGGAATGCGAGACCAACAACTAAACCAACAAGGGCTGGAACTACCCACGAGAGTCCCATGGAAGCGAGTGGCAACATCTTCCGCACACCAGCTACCCAGAGGCCAAATGAGCTTTGACTTACAACAGCTGGGAAAGCAACGACCATATCACCAAGTGCTGGAACCACAGTTAAGAGGACAACGAAGAAGTAGACAACACCATCACGATGGAAAAGTGGTGAAGCAACAGAAAGGACGATTAGGACCATTGCTAATGGGTAAAGGAACATTAACATTGGTGTTGACCAAGCGATGATTTGGTCCAAACCGAAGTTAGCAGTTAAGAATGAAGCGAGACAGCTAAGTGCTAACCAGGTATGGTAGCTAACCTTTGGGAAGTGCTTGTGGAAGTCTTGAGCAAAAGCAGCAACTAAACCAACAGCAGTAGTTAAACAAGTAACAGTTAATAGGAATGCTAAAACAACTTGACCAAATGCACCTGCATAAGCGTTAACTAATTGGTTGAAAGCCACACCGCCATCAGGTGAAACCTTAAAGCGACCAAGTGACATTGCACCAAGGACGATTAGGAGAAGGTAGATGAAACCGATGGCACCAACTGCGAGAACACCAGACTTTGTAACAACCTTTGAAACGGCACCTGGACGACGAACGCCCATCCCCTTAATTGCGGTAACAACAGTAACCCCAAAGGCAAGACCTGCTAGAGCATCCATTGTGTTGTACCCTTCAAGGAAACCATTAGTAACAGCACTGTGAACGTAGGCACTGGTTACTGGTGCACTAGCTGGGCTACCCAACGGATTAGCAAATGCAACAACGAAGACTAAGAATAAAAGTGCCAGGAAGACAGGATTCAAAACCTTACCAACGTTTGAAAGAATGCTGTTTTCCTTGTAAGAAAAGGCAAATGCTAAGACAAAGAATACTGCTGAGAAAAGCAATAGTGACCAGCCTTGAGCAGCTTTTGGAACGAATGGCGCAACCCCAACAGTAAACGAAACGGTTGCTGTCCGGGGAGTCCCGAATAAAGGACCGATGGTAGCGTGAATCAAAACCATGAAGACTAGGGCAAATGCTGCACCAAGTGGCCGACCAACATCGTAAACTCCTTCAGCACGAGTAACAGCGATGGCAAGAACGGAAAGTAACGGGAGTAAGACCCCGGTAACTAAGAAACCAAGAGCAGCTGGGCCCCAATTCGCACCAGCTAACTGGCCAAGGTGAAGCGGGAAAATCAAGTTCCCGGCACCAAAGAATAGCCCAAACAGTAACGAAGCAACAACTAAGTATTGCTTAAATGTTAACTTTTTTGTTGTTAAATCCTGCATAGTTAAATTCCCTCCTAGGATATAAAAAGCATTAAATAATTGCTTTGATCCCAACAAAAAAGTCCCTTAACCAAAATTACTTTGGTTAAGGGACGCTCGAGCGTGGTACCACCCTATCTTCGTATCATCATTACTGATAATACCTTACACGTACGGCCCGGGACTGGGCGATACGCTGGCACGTTAATGGGTGCTACCATTAAGTCTTACTATGAATTAAGACTTAAGCTCGAAAGTGATTTTCGATTAACGTTGAACCTGTCTCCTTCCACCTAACGAGACTCGCTAATGGCTATCGCTAATTTACTCTTCTTTCTCATTGCGATCGAATAATTAAATTGTTGTTTATTATTCTAAATAGTTTTTAATAAAAGTCAACAACTTTTTAGAATTTTTTTATTTTTCCTGGTAATTAGCCATATCTTCGCTTGTTTGTGCATAGGCAGGGTCGCCATTCAAAGCACGCGCAATTGCTCGCTCAACAGCGGTATTTGTTGTTGTATTAGCGATTGTCAATGGCTTTTCATAACGCTTGGCATGGTGGTTTGCTAACTGACTAATGCGGTGATGAATTTTATCAATGCAGACTACAACGAAGTCAGCGTCACGAATTTCCCGTTTCATTTTACTGCTGGAAACCTTATCTTCCATGGAAGCGTCAAGAGCATGATAAATCCCATGGTGCTTATCGACAACTGCCTTTAATTCTTGTGAACGTTCCCGATCGCCAGTAATTAGGAGAACGATTCGTTGCTTCAGATCGTAATCCAGCTTTTTCTCATAATCGTGACGTGGGTGGACGGGCTTCTTAACTTGCTTTGGCTTTGCAGGTTGTTTGGTTGTGTCGAAGTCCTGCTTTTCGTGGATCCAACGAATTGATCCATTTTTGGCGTCCTCAAGACCGTTGCCGTGGTCAAAATAGGCATAGTCAATCACCATTCCAGCTTTAAGACTCCGCCCAGGGAACTTAAATGGGTCGATGACGATCGTATTTGCCGAACTTTCATCCAAGATTGAATTACCTTTTAGCGTAGAGCTGATTTGTAAGACATCTGAACCAGGAACGCTGCTCAATTCAGCGTATTCAATCACTTCAATCTTTTCTGGTTTATAACCATCCAAGTGGTCAGCAGCTACTCGGCGAATTGATGGCAGACCACGGACAGTTTGCTGGGGATCAAGTTGAACAATGTCACCGTCTTCAAGTGGAAAGTGAAGTGAATGAATCAATGCTTCGCTGTAATAATGGTGATTGATTTCAGCACCGCTTAATTTTCGGTGAACAAGGTAAAGATCATCCGCTGCTAGTCGCTCTTCTTGAGAAACCTTTTCGACCGTGACTGGTTCAGGAGTGACCGGACGCTTGAGCGAGCTGGTTGTTACCTCGTGTGCCGGACCGGTAAGAAGGGAAGAATGACTTGCTTGCCGAATCCGTGGTGCTGGCCGGGTTGCCTTGCTTTCAGAGTGGGAGAATTGCTTTGGTCTCTGGAATGATGTTGATGATTTAGTATCTTCATAGTGATTTAAGATATTAATCACGGTATTTAAACTCTGGAGTGTTTGCCTTAAACTTTGTTGGTCACTGCTGGTATTTTCTAGTAATTCGATCAGCTCATGACGATAATCGTATATTTGCATAGTGCCTTATCCTTTCTAAATGCTTACTAATAATAATCATACCAAGAAGTTCGGAAAGTGTCAGGACATATGAATGAGCTTCTTGGTATAATTGATTAGGATTAAGCAAAGGAAATGGTATTAATCATGGCAAATCAGGTAATTAAAATTTTCTCACACAACGACTTAGACGGCTTTGGAGCACCGCTTTTATTAGAAACGGTTAAAGAGACGATGTTTCCCCATTGTGAATTTGACCTTACCAATTGTGGTGCCGGTCGAATTGATGAAGAATTTGCTAAGTGGTTGCAGACTCCAGAGGCAAGTCGCGCTACTGATGTTTATATTATGGATATGACACCAGATAGTGATTATACATTTAAGCAGCTAAATGCTAATTTTGCTAACCACTGGTTGGTATTTGATCACCACGAAACCGAGGCTGAATTACGGGAACAATATTCGGCTAACAGTATTCGTCCAGCAAACCCGAAAGTAAACCCGAGTGCAACAAGTCTTGTTTGGGATTGGGTAACAAGTCAGCCGCACTTTACTGAATTAAGTGAAGAACGACGACAACAGCTTGAGTATCTTGTAGAACTTATTCGGGCCTACGACACATGGGATTTGCAAAACGATCCAAACATTAGTGAAGAAGAACGAGTTGCTGCTGATAACTTTGACCAATTATTCTGGTTTTATCCTCTACAAGACTCGGCATCATTCGTTGCTAACGTTTTTAGTGTTGGTTGGGAAGAATATTCTAAGCAGAATAAGCTTCTGATTAAGACGCTTAACGAACGTCGGGCAAAGTACCTAAAGAGCCATTTGAAGGATACCTTAATTACAAAGATTGCCGGACATCAATTGGGTCTCGTTTACGCTAACGATTACAAGTCTGAGATCGCCCATGAACTACTGATTCAGCATCCTGATGTCGATGCAGCATTAGTAATTAGCCCAGTCAGTGTTTCACTACGAAGCAACGGGAAACTTGATGTTGCTAAGTTCGCTGAGAAATACTTTAATGGTGGCGGTCATGCTGATGCTGCTGGTGGACGACTTACCATCAACCCAATTGAAATTGGTGAACAAGCGGTTGCTGATAATTTAGCCGAAATTATTAAGAATAGCCAGCAAACAACAACGACAAATAACACTGGTACTTTAGCAGACAATCTTGATCCTGAGGTTGCAGCCAAGATGGCACAGTTATTCAAGAAGTAAGCAAGAAAAGCACTAATTTAATAGAGTAAAGAAGGTGACATAACAGAAGCTCTTTATAATCTCTGTTATGTCACCCTTCTTTTTAATCAATCTTCAATAAATCTTGTGGTTCGTGGAGCGGGTAATCGGCGTCCTGAATGTTCTGTGGCTGTGATGATCCATATAGTGCCCCAGCAAATTTAATGCCAGCATTATGAGCAGCTTTCAGATCGTTGATCGTATCACCAACGTAAACTGAATTTTCGGGACGGGCACCAAGCTTGTCCATTGCCAGCAAGATCGGGTCAGGATCCGGTTTGTGGTTGCTAGTTAACTCTTCAGTTACGGCAACATCAAAATATTTCGTCCAGTCGTAATCATTGACAAAGTGTTCTTGATAATCTTCGCGAACTTTAGATGTTGCAATTGCCAATTTTGTGTCAGGACGAGCAGCTAGTCCCATAATCATTTCTTTGATTCCGGGGAAGACCGTTACTAAATCTTCGCGTTGGAAAGATAACGCGCGCCATTCATCGACCATTTCGGGGATATCCTCTTCTTTGACACCGCCCTGACGTAAAGAATCAGCACCGGTGATACCGAAGAGCTTTCGCTTGAGAGAATCAACTTGGTCTGCAGGAACATGGTAGCCATGCTTTTCCATTACATCAATCATTGGTGGCATGTATTTCTCATAAGTATTAATGAGTGTCCCATCAATATCAAAAATGAAATTTGTAATTTGGTGTGCCATAAAGTAAACCTCGCAATCTTAAGTATTCCATTCTTATTGTATACCAATTATGGTTAGGAATTAACTAATATCAATATCTGTAATGCAAAGAATAAGAAAAGCCAAGAAAACCAATTCGAATTTTCTCAGCTTCTGAATTATCTTTAGTTTTGTTCGCAATCCCGAATGAAATCAGCGAGATGCTTGTAGTAAACATCTGGATTATCAACCATGTGGTGGTGACCACCGTTTGGCGTGGTAACAAACTTAGCATTTGGGATTAATTCGGCCATCTTTTTCCCGGTAGCGAGTGGCATTGATTCATGTTCACCAAAGGTAATCAGGGTTGGAACCTTAATATTCTTAAGCTGGTTACGGAAATGCCAATCTTTTAGTTTTCCGGTAATTACAAATTCGTTATCACCTTGGAAGGCGTTGTAGACCGCATCGCCACCAAGATCTTTAAGGTGGTAAAGCTTAGAAGGTTGTTTCCGGTCAATGTAGTTTTCGTTCATTACCTGAACATACTCTTGATATTTCGGATTGCTGTAATCATTTTTCGCTTCACAATCCTTCATAAAGTCAACGGCTTCCTTAGAAAGCGTCTTTTCCCGAAGTGCGTTGACGTGTTTAACGTAATCATCAATTTCGTCGACCATGGATGAAATGATGGCACCCTTTAAGTGTTGACCATACTTAACAGCATATTCTTGAACAAGGAGACCGCCCCAGCTTTGACCAATGAGGTAGAAGTTATCAAGTCCTAACTTCTCACGAACTTCATCAACTTCATCTAAGAAATATTCATAGGTTAAGTATTTCTTGGCAATTTCAGGATCTGAGTAGTCGGGCTGATCAGAATAGAGCGAACCCAGTTGATCGTACATTGTAACTTGAACGTTTAGTCCTTGCTTTTTCAGTTGTTCCGCGGCATCTTCCCAGTATTCATGGTTTCCACCAGGACCACCATGAAGAGCTAACAAGTGAATGTCACCCTCGCCTTGAGTGTTTGTCCACAGGTGATAACCGTTATCTAGGGTAATAATCTTTGTTCCTGTTTGCATTCTCAATCTCTCCTTTGCCTGCATATTAATACAGTATACAGACTATTCTAGCACAGGATAAGTTTACTTGTGAAAAATAAGCGATTGGTGTGGGAAACTAGAGCGTCATTACTCCCGGAATCAACAAGGAACTATCGGCCGTTTTAACAGTATAGGTAATCTCTTCATTACCGCGAAGAGTGGCGCCAAAGTCAGTGCTATAAATAATCAGACCGAGGCGGTGACCTTTAAGCAGGTGATGAAAAAGCGGTTGAAGCTCAAAGTGAACTTTCACAAACTGGTTTGCTGCTAAATCATCAACTTGACTGGCACTATGACGATTTTGCAGGTTGATATGGCCGTCAGCAATTACCTTGTAGTCACTAGTCTTTGCTTGTAAACGAAATTCTCGGAGATCATCGCTTGCCCAATGAAAACCTAACTGAAGGCCGTTGCGATTCATTAAAACTGGCGAGCTCGTTAATCGTTTAGCAGTGCCCAAATCAACTAATTGAGCACTAAGCATCCCGTGATCAGCCGAAGAAGCAACGGTAACGGTAACTTCAGGCGTTCCCCGAAGCAAAAGATCTTCTTTTGCAGGTGCTGTCATTAATTTATAGGAGAACTTTCCGTGGTCCTTGATTAACGAATTTTGCCAGTCATTAATATTCCGACACCATTTTTCAAAGGTTTCAGCAGTTTGGTGATCATTAAACTGATATTCTAAAGAAAGTTGCGGATCATTAGCTGTTAATTCCGTCTTATTAAAGTAGAGCCTTCTTGCGTTCCCGGCAGTCCATTCATTATATTTCCACCAAGTTTCAGGTTGCGTATTATCTTGAACTAATACTTTTGGTAGAGTTTCGTCTGCATGGTTGTCCTTTTCCCAAAGTTTATTGGCTAGCCATAAGTTAACCATTTCAGAAAAGTCTAAGGATTGGAAGGCGTTGATATAGATGTGTTGGCCTTGATGTAAGACTAGCTTGCTGGTTACGGAAAGCTTTTGTAATTCGTCATAGAGGGCCTTAACGTTGCTTGGTTTGACGTTGGTATCATTTAGCCCATGAACCATCATGACGGCTGCCTTAATCTTTTTGATTGCTGGTCGGTAATTACGGTTAGCCCAGAATTGATTATAGTTTCCGGTCTTCCGGTCCATTGCTTGTGCAAGTCCGTCAATATATTTATCATTTGTTTCCTTAATTCTTTGGTAGTCAGCTGGCCGCTTTGTTCGACTGAATGTTTCATCAGCCAGAACGTCGGCATCTTCACCCTGGAAGCCACCTGGAGCACGAACAAGACCGTTTTCACGGTAGTAGTCATACCATGATGAGATTGCTGCTTCGCTAATGATTGCCTTTAATCCGGGAACAGCAGTTGTCGCAACGGCGGTGGCCAGGGTTCCAAGATAGGATCGTCCAGTCATTGCAACATTACCGTTACACCACCATGCCTTGATTTTAACCCCGCTATGCCGATCGGTAAACGCAATTCGATCACCATGAAGCCATTCGACAACAGCTTTCATTGAGTCGGTTTGTTCGGGCGAGCCACATGTTTGAAGCCCATCAGAATCTTTAGTCCCAATCCCCGCAGAGTAGATAATTGCATAACCACGTGCTGCCAGATAATTATTCAGGGTATAAGCTGGTGTTTCCGCAAAACTCTCTGTGGCGCGTTTACTTTCGCCCTTAATTTCACGATGGGTGAATTGCTTTGGAAAAGTTGGTTCGGTAGGAGAATTTTCTCCGGCAACCTTATGGGTTAACGGATGATTAACATGGTGGGTTACTTTTTCTCCCCATTCATCATTAGTTCCCTGATTGTAGGGACTAGCGGTAAAGACGGCCGGCACCTTTAAACCATTATTGCTATCGACTGGCCTGAGAATTTCAACTTTAACAAGATCAGCTTGTCCATCGTAATCGGTGTCCATATCGGTTTCAACGTAAACTACTTCACGAATAAACTTGGCTGGATCAAAGGAGGCAAGCGGCTTACCATTAAGGTACAGTGGCTTTTTATACGCCGGTAATTGGTACGACCAGGTGAGGAAGCCTTCGCTCGTTAGTTGATCAATAAATGACTGACCATTCTTATTGCGGGTATTGAGAAGCAGGTAAAAGGCCTCTAGGACATCTAACGTTGACCAGCTAGTGTGTTGAGCAAACGGGAGGCCAATGTGTGCCCAGTCTTCAAGGGGATGGTTAAGATCAAAGTCAATTTCTGGCTCGAAATGAAGGAGCTGAAGTGCAACTAGATAAAAAATATCAGTTGTTAACGGCTGATCATGTTCAAGCCATTCGTCAATTGCAAGGGTTGGGGTGGCAAGGAGATCATGAAGCCATTGGCGAACCGCGATTGGCTGCTCGCTTGCCATGTGAGTACGGGCAAGGAGAGTGAGCCACATTTGGGTTGGATCCAGCTCCGTTGCTTCATTAGCTCTCAGCAAATGGAGTTTCTTTAATTCACGTAATTTTTGTTCAGAACTTGTCTTAGTAATACTAAATTGGTTAATTTTCATGAAGAGCACCTCGTTGTGATAGAGTGTGAGCAGGCAAAGAAGGCCCGTAAGACAACAATTTCTCCCGACTGGATGCTGAAAGCATCTGGGAGGGAGTTTGTTGTCTATAGGGACTTCCCTGCGAACACGTTTTAACTTAGCTGCAGTAGAACGTCATCTAGGCGGAAGTTGCGGTCACGGCGAGCACGTTTGATAGAGTGTGAGCAGGTTTGATAGAGTGTGACCTCGCAAAGAACTCGCGGAAAGCTAACGATTTCTCCGGGGAGTGGTGTCTTGCACCACTTCTCGGAGGTCGTTAGCTCTAGCGAGTTCCGAAGGAACACGTTTTGGCTTAGCTGCAGTAGAAACTTTAACTCTTGAATATGTTGCAATAAAGTTTATCTATATCATCCTACTGCAACATAGCCTAAACGCGTTCAGTCTAAGCTTCCTCAAGATAAAGTTCTACCATTACAAAGTCAAGATCTGTTCGCCAGGGACTTGCTAGAGCCAGCAACCTCCTTCCTAGGCGCAAGTCGCCTTCGTCAGGAGAAATTGCTGGCTTTCCGCAAGTCCTCTGCTGGCTCACACTCTTCATTATAAATCCAAATTGTCATTGCATTGTAACTACCGAGAAAATAAATAAAGAGTATAATTAATTGGCTAACTATAGACGATGAAGCAAATAAACCGTGAGGGAAGATTATGGCAAAAAATATCTTGGAATTTAAACATGTTGGTAAACGTTACGATGATAATGTTGTTCTTCGTGACATTGATTTTGAGGTTGAAGCAGGGAAATTTTATACTCTGCTTGGACCATCTGGTTCTGGGAAAACAACTATTCTGCGGATCATTGCCGGGTTTGATCAAGCTAGCAGCGGTGAAATCCTTTTTGATGGGCAGTCAATTAATAACGTACCTGCAAACAAACGACAAGTGAATACTGTTTTTCAAGATTATGCTTTATTCCCGCACATGAATGTTGCTGAAAATGTAGCATTTGGTTTGCAAATTAAAGGAGTAAAAAAGACGGCGATCCAGCAACGGGTAAAAGAAGCCCTGCATCTTGTGCGGCTGGATGGCTATGGTAATCGGGAAATTACTGCAATGTCTGGTGGTCAGCGTCAACGGGTAGCGATCGCCCGAGCAATTGTTAACCGCCCGAAAGTTCTCCTGCTTGATGAGGCCTTATCAGCCCTTGATCACAAATTGCGGGTCGACATGCAGCGAGAATTGCGTCAGTTACAGCGGCAATTGGGGATTACCTTTATCTTTGTCACCCATGATCAGGAAGAAGCGTTAGCGATGAGCGACCAAATCATGATTATTAATGATGGCAAGATCCAGCAAACGGGAACTCCAGTGGATATTTATGATGAACCGTTAAACCATTTTGTTGCTGATTTCATTGGCGAAAGCAATATCATTCCTGGAGTAATGAAGAAGGACTATGTTGTAAATATTAATGGTCAGGACTTTGAGTGCGTAGATGCCGGGATGAAGCCTAACGAAAAGGTTGAAGTTGTAATTCGCCCGGAAGACTTGGACATCACCACGGTTGATCAGGGGAAGTTGAAGGCAACTGTTGATACGCAGCTCTTTAGGGGAGTTGACTACCAAATTACCGCTCACGATCAGCGAAACCATGAATGGAAGATTAATTCAATCCATAAAACAAGAGTCGGGGCACAAGTAGGCTTAACGTTTGATCCCGAAGATATTCACGTAATGCGGTACAACGAGTCCGAAGAAGACTTTGATGCTCGTCTTGATAGCTACGAGGAGGATGAGAATTAATGCGGCAAAAAGTAATGTTCATCGTTCCCTATGCTTTATGGATCATCCTCTTTGTGGTTGCCCCGTTAGCACTGATTTTTTATCAATCATTTTTTGATATTAATAGCCATTTCACACTTGCTAATTACCAGGATTACCTAACATCGCCAACATACTTAAAGATGACCCTGAATTCCGTTTGGTACGCGGCTCTAATTACAGTAGTGACCCTCGTGATTAGCTATCCGACTGCTTATGTCCTTACTCAACTGCAGAATCGTCAATTCTGGTTGTTAATTGTCATTTTGCCGACATGGATTAACCTTTTGCTGAAGACATATGCATTCATTGGTCTTTTTTCGCGAACCGGGTCGATTAACCAATTTTTACGGTTTGTTGGTTTGGGAAGTCATCAACTGCTTTTCACTGACGCTAGTTTTATGTTCGTTGCGGCATACATTGAAATTCCGTTTATGGTTTTACCAATCTATAATGCATTAATCGAAATTAATCCCTCATTGTTAAATGCTAGCAAGGATCTCGGGGCGACTTCTTGGCAGACGTTCCGGCGAATTGTTTTTCCATTATCAATGCCAGGAGTAAAGGCTGGAATCCAAGCCGTCTTTATCCCTTCGCTCTCCCTTTTCATGATCACTCGGTTAATCGGTGGTAACCGGGTAATTACTTTAGGGACCGCAATTGAAGAGCACTTCTTAACGACCCAAAACTGGGGGATGGGATCAACGATTGGGGTTGTCTTGATCCTGGCAATGTTTATTGTAATGTTTGTTACTGGTGATACGCGTGAGAAAGGAGGTCGGCGTTAAGATGAAGCAAAAAGTTGCGTGGGGCAAGCTGTATTTAGGATTAGTATTCATTATCCTTTATGCACCGATCCTCTATTTAATGATCTTTTCTTTTAGTTCTGGAAAAACGATGGAACATTACCACGGCTTTTCCCTTCAACACTATGCCGACTTATTTGCGGATTCCCGGATGATTACGATCGTGATCAATACAGTATTGGTTGCGGTATTGTCGTCTTTAATTGCGACAATCATCGGCACACTTGGGGCGTTGGCGATTAAAGAAACGCGGGGAACTTGGCGGAATAGTTTGTTGTCATTGAATAATGTCTTAATGGTTTCTCCAGATGTCATTATTGGGGCAAGTTTTTTGATCTTTTTCACTGTCCTTGGCATTCGCCTGGGATTTGTTTCAGTGCTTTTAAGCCATATTGCGTTTTCAATTCCGATTGTGGTTTTGATGGTGTTGCCAAAGATTAATGAATTGTCGCCAACTTTGGTTGATGCTGCCTATGACCTTGGTGCATCACGGTGGCAAGCATTATCCCGGGTGATCTTACCAGCAATTTCACCAGGAATTATGGCGGGCTATTTTATGGCTCTGACTTATTCGCTCGATGACTTTGCGGTTACCTTCTTTGTTACCGGAAATGGTTTTTCAACGTTATCAGTAGAGATTTATTCTCGGGCACGTCAGGGGGTTAATCTTGAAATTAATGCTTTATCAACCTTAATGTTCATTGTTTCCTTAGCATTAGTAATTGGGTATTACTTTGTTAGTAAACATGCAGGTCGTCGTCAACGAGTTGTTACGGTTAAAGAGGGGGATGCTCAATGAAAAAACTCTGGAGCGCCCTTCTGGGGATTATCGCACTATGCTGTTTGCTAGCATTTGGCGATTACTTCATGAACCGGCAGAATAATGGTAGTGGTGGAAAGACAGTGACCGTTTATAACTGGGGAGATTATATTGACCCAGCACTGATCAAAAAGTTTGAACGGCAAACAGGCTACCATGTTGACTACGAAACCTTTGACAGTAATGAATCAATGTTAACGAAGATCCGGCAAGGCGGGACAAACTACGATGTTGTAGTCCCGAGTGAGTATACGGTTCAACGGATGAAAAAAGAACACCTTTTAGCGCCATTGGATCATCGGAAGCTCAGCAATCTGCGCTATATTGACGCCCGTTTTCTTAATCAGGATTTTGATCCAGGAAATCAATATTCAGTTCCGTATTTTTGGGGAACGTTAGGAATCATCTATAATGATCAAAAAATTACCGGGCAAGAGGTGCAACACTGGGAACAGCTTTGGAGCCCACGACTAAAGAATAATTTATTATTAATTGATAGCGCACGGGATGTATTTGCGGTGGCATTAATTACTCAAGGAAAGTCAGTTAATACGACAAATTATTCGCAATTAAAGCAAGCTCAACACCACCTGCAAGCTTTAACGCCAAACGTAAAGGCAATTATCGCGGATGAGATGAAAATGTATATGGAACAGGACGAAGCAGCTGTCGGGGTAACTTATTCCGGGGATGCTCGGGAAATGATGAGTGTTAACCATCACTTACACTATGTTGTTCCTAGTGAGGGGAGCAATATTTGGTTTGATAATATGGTAATTCCTAAGTCAGCGAAGAATAAGCAGGCGGCCTACCAGTTCATTAACTTCATGCTTCAACCGGAAAACGCAGCCAAGAATGCTGAATACGTTGGTTACGCGACCCCTAACCGCGCAGCTAAGAAACTATTGCCACGGTCTGTTACTGACGATCAGCAATTCTACCCGCCAGAATCAACAATGGAACACCTGCAAACGTATAAGGATCTTCCTCGACGTGTTCTGGGCGAGTATAATGATTTGTTCTTGGAGTTTAAGATGTTTAAGAAGTAAAGAAGGATCTTTACCGCGATTAGACTATGTAAATTGGAAAACTAGATCGATAAAGGCCGAGAAAAGTTGTTTGCTTTTCTCGGCCTTTATTAGGGGTGTAGGTTTATTTGACAGGTTCTATTGCGACAGAGTCAAGATCTGCTCGCCAGGAACTATCTTCAGTTCTAGACAACATAGTCAAGATCTGCTCGCACTAACCTTCCTCGAGCTAACGACCTCCACCTCCGACGGCAAGTCGCCGTTCGGTGGAGAAATCGTTAGCCACCGGAAGGTTTTAACGTGCTCGCACTCTTCTATTACATTCTCTTTGCATCCATCCTTTTGACGGCATAGAAGATTGGGAGGCCAACGATGACGATTCCGATGAAGAGAAGGACACCGGCAGGGTCGTTGAAGACTTCACTGACAAGAACGAAGATTCCACCGGCAATTGCAATAATTGGTACAAGTGGGTAGAGCGGGGTGCTGAAAGGACGAGGCTCCTTGTTCTTCTTTCTTAAAATGAAAATTCCGAAAAATGCTAAAAGGTAGAAGCAGTAAACTGTGAAGACACAAAGATCCGAGAGGTGGTCAGGATCAAAGAAAAACATCATCACGGTTGCAAGAGCCACGATAAATAATGTGGCAACGACTGGCGACTTTCCCTTTGGTGTAACGAACGAGAGAAAGCGCGAGAATGGAAGATCGCCACGACGCGCCATTGCGTAAACGATCCGGGGGAAGGTAATCATCTTCCCGTTAAGCGTTCCCATCATCGAGATAATAATTCCGGCCGAGAGAAGCTTCCCGCCAATAGCACCAAATGCCTTCGTTGCTAAGTAGGAAGTGGCGTTCTCGCCAAGGCGGTGGATTAAGTTAGCTGGCAGGAACTTGAGGATTCCAATAGTGATTAAAGTGTAGATTACTAAAACAGCGGTAATTCCCAAGATAATTGCCTTTGGTAGCAACTTTTGTGGGTTCTTCATTTCACCACCAAGGTTAGCGATTAGGATCCAACCATCGTAACCGAAGAGGGTGGCTAAAACTGCAACACCAAAGCCGCCAGTAGCGTGTTGAACTTCGGTAACGGTTTGACCAAATGCATGTTGGTTACCAAAAAAGAGACCGAAGATAATAATTGCTGCGATTGGAATCATTTTCCCTGCCGTTGTAATAATGGCAAAGATCGCACCAACCTTGTTTTCAAAAAGGTTCATCACACCGATTGCTAGAACGGTGATGACAGCCAGTGGAATTCGCCATTCAGTACCAAGACCAAAGAAATTGGCCATTAAGATACTCATAAACCCGGCAACTGAAGCGATGATTGCGGGACCATAGACGATTACTTGCATCCATCCGGCAAGGAAGCCAAAAATCCGGCCATAAAGATTTTCAATGTAGACGTAAAGACCACCAGTGTATGGCATTTGAGCCCCAATTTCAGCGACAGTTAAACCACCAGTTAGGGTAATAATCCCACCAAACACCCAGGCGGCGATGGCTAAAGTTGATGAACCGGCACTGTCAAGAACGGAACCCTGTTTGAAAAAGATCCCTGAACCAATAATTGTCCCCACGACAATCGAGATTGCCGACCAAAAACCTAACGACCGTTTTAAATCTTCTTTTGGTTGATTATTCATCGCCATTCCTCCAATTCAAAATCGGCATAATAAAAACCGGGTCCACGCTTAATCATCTGGAAAGTGCCAAATGATTAAGTGAACCCGGCAATTCATTAAACCGTTCTATAGGTACACTAAAATCACTCAGCCTCGAATAGAGCTAGAGGCTGAGGAGGAAGATTGTTGTAATTGATTATTAAATACTAACATTGATCTTTCTCCTTTCGTGTACTTGATGTTTCTTAGAATACCATTAGAAATTTAATTTTGCAAGCCCTAAATTGGCGATTATTTGTGCGGTTAAATATTAACGGGTAAAGAAAAATCGGTGAAAAGACTGTTCTTTCACCGATTAAAGCTATTTAATTTACTTTTTTCACCCTTGACCGAATCCACTTATCTCCTTCAGTGAAAATCATAATCAAGCAGGAGAAGAGGATTACGGCACCCCATTCAGCGAGACTGATTCCAGTAACATGGAAAGCAGTTTGCATAAACGGTACGTAAGTCAAGAAGAGCTGGAAGATAATCATCAATCCAATTACGCCCCAGGCATTTTTGCTAATATCGTTAATTTGAGTTAACCCGTACTGTTCAGTTCTAATACTGAAGAAGTAGAAGACCTTACTGATAACAATTGTGTTTACCATCATTGTTGTGGCGTTTATTTCGCTTGCACCACCCCGGATGAACCATTCGTATCCAATTAAGGCGAAAATTGCCATTAACGCAGATACATAACCCATTTGGAAGAGATCATGACGATTCATCAATCGCTGAGTAATTGGTCGTGGTGAACGTTCCATAATCCCATCCTCAGCCTTTTCAAAGACAAAGGCAAACTGGATTGTGATGGCGGCAATTAGGTTAATCCAAAGTAGCTGGGCAGGTTGTAGCGGAACTTGTTGGCCAGTCAGAATTGAGAAAGCAACGACAAGTCCTTCAGCAAAGGAAGTTGGCAGGAGGAAGAGAATACTCTTCTTAATGTTGTCGTAGATCCGACGACCTTCTTTAATTACCGCTGCCATGGTAGCAAAGTTATCGTCACCAAGGATCATGTCAGCGGCGTCCTTCGCCACGTCCGTTCCCTTGATTCCCATGGCAACCCCAATGTCAGCCTTCTTCAAGGCCGGAGCATCGTTTACCCCGTCACCAACCATGGCAGTGACCTGCTGTTGATTTTGAAGGGCTTCAACAATTTCAAGCTTATTTTGCGGGGTTGTTCGGGCAAAAACCTGGTTATCCATTGCAGCACTTTCTCGTTCTTTGGTGGATAACTTATCCCATTCTGCACCAGTAATGGCATTGATTGGACCATTAGTTAATCCTAACTCCTTACCAATTGCCCGAGCGGTTTGCGGGTCATCACCGGTAATCATCTTAACGTGAACCCCAGCAGTATTCATTTTCTTTAAGGCAACGATGACTTCTTCTCGTGGTGCATCAAGTAGTGCAGCGAGACCAAGGAATTTAATACCCTGGTAAAGGTGCTCGTGTTCTACCTCAGTTAAGTTTTCGTTGCTTGGTACTGGCTGATAACCAACGGCAATCACCCGCTTACCAGCACTTGACCAGTCGTTAACCCGTTGTTGCCACTTGGCAAGGTCAAAGCTTGGATCTTCTTTTTGAGCCATTTCAAATAACTTATCAGGAGAACCCTTGATGAAGATTACTTTTTCGTGGCTTTCTTGGTTCTCTGTCAGTTCGGCAATGTACCGGTAATCAGAGTCAAATGGTAACAGGTCAATTTCGGCATACTGTGATTGGTGCTTAGGACCATATGCCTTGTGGTAAAGCGTTAAGAAGGCACCATCAGTAGGTTCACCATTAATGTGCCAAGCACCATCGTTTTCGCTTAACACGGTGTCGTTGGCTTGATAACCAGCTTCAACAAAAAGTTTGAGCTGGTCAGTAAGCGGTGCTTTTTTACCGTTAAGCTTAATTTCACCGGTGGGCGCATATCCGGTTCCTGAAACCTGGTAGAGTTGATCGCCAACCCACAGTTCAGTCGCTGTCATTTCATTTTTGGTCAGCGTCCCGGTCTTATCAGTGGCAATCACATCAACCGAGCCGAGAGTTTCTACGGCGGGCATTGACTTAATAATTGTCTTGTACAATTTGGCCATCTTACTGATCCCAAAGGCCAGGATCACAGAAGTAATCGCTGGTAAACCTTCAGGGATCGCCCCCACAAGCATTGCAACAACAGCAAGCGCTAATGCAGGGAGTGAGTAAATTTTAAGCATAAACCCAACGATGAAGACGATAATCGAGGTTGTGATCGTAATGTACGAAACCACTGTCCCAACATGATCAATTTCCCGGGTAAGCGGGGTCTTCTTTGGCTTAATGTGGGCAACTTCTTGAGAAATTTTCCCAATTTCAGTCTGCTCAGCAGTAGCAATTACAACCCCCAGACCGCTTCCGCTTGTTACGGAAGTGGAAGCATATGCCATGTTTACGCGTTCTGCTAACGGAATATCAGTATCAGTCAATGCTTGGTCTGTTTTAATGACAGAGTTCGTTTCCCCAGTCAACGCAGATTCTTCAATCCGTAAATTATCTGCAGAAACAATCCTCAAGTCGGCCGGAACGTTGTCACCAGCCTCAAGGAAAACCACGTCACCAACAACTAGATCAGCAGCATCGATGTCCTGACGTTTACCATCTCGATAGACGGTTGCCTGATTAGCCATCATTTCCTTAATTTTGGCAAGGGCATTGGCAGCACTAGTTTCCTGGAAGTACCCGATCAAGGAATTTAAGATAACCACAGCCCCAATAACGATGGCGTCAGTATAGTGCCCAATAATTATTGTTAATAACGTTGCAACTAACAGAATGTAGATCACAATGTTGTTAAATTGACGAAGGAAGATTTTCCACTTAGGAGTCGGCTTTACTTCAAGGACGTTTTGACCATCGCTGGCTAGCTTTTGCTTTACCTCGGCACTAGTTAAACCCTGAGTGAAGTCCGTTAAGTTGAATTCTTTCTTTAATTCATCAGTAGTTAATTGATATTGTTCTTTCATTTTACTCCTCAAATATTTACTATAAAGCAACAATCTCATGGGATCCCGTCCCCATGATTAACAGTCGGTTGTTCGCTTTGAGTTAAGTTGCTTTAATCAGTCCTTTTCTTATTTTTTCGTAAGAATATTATACCATTCTGGTTAAGGTGAGAAGGCGCTATTAAAGGATTTTTAGACAATAGTTCAATGAAAATTCATAAATAAATAAGCTGGGAATTAACTTTCTCGGAGGGACGGTTGACTAATCTAGAACGATGAATGATGAGGAACTCATCAGAGTCGTTCGTAGCCGAATAGGCTTGCTTCGCTGCGTTAGGCTCGAGTCCCTCAGTTACGATACGAAGTGAGCCTATTTGGATTCCCGCAATTAGACTCTGTAAGTTTGGAGAGCACTAAGTATAAATAACCTAAGACTATTTCTGGCTCTGAACTAATCTTAGGTTATTTGATATCTATTTGCTTTTCACAAATCGTGGCGATGTTTCGGGAGCCCAGAGAAGGCAGATCAGACCACCGATGATTAAAACGATGGTGCAAACGAGCATTGCGAGATGCGCACCACCAATGTTAGTCAATACTGGCAAGAGAAAGGTTCCGCTAGCAGCACCAATCCGACTAATTGTGATACAAGTTCCAACTCCGGTAGCCCGAACTTTAATGTCAAAGAGTTCGGTTGGGTAAGGGTAATCAAGGGTCAACCCTGAAGAAAGGATGATTGAGAATAGTGCAAAAATCCCAATTTGAAAGCCGAAAGACGACTGAGGGCCAATGATCATGCCGATCAAACTAAGTGCAGATAGGAAGAAGGTTCCAATTAAGAATGCTCGGCGACTGATTCTTTTGAAAATCCATGCACCAATCAATACTCCCACCATCATGCAACCGTTGTAAATTATTCCTGATAAATTACTATCGCCCATATGCATACTCTTTAATAGAATCGGTAAAAAGATACTGATGCCAAAGAAAGCAAACGCCTGGCAAGCATAAAATAATCCACCGACAAGTGTTCGGCAACGGTACTTTTTACTAAATAAGATCGTCCAGGAAATGTTGTCAACGGGTTTAGCTTTAAGGAGACGGAGAGGAAGACCCCAGCGTTTACCAATATGCTTTTGGATTAACTTCTGGGCCTTTTTATTTTCACCCTGACTAGCAAGCCAGCTAGGAGAAGCAGGGAGCTTGGATACTGAACGAAAGATTCCGGCAATTAATCCAGGAACAGCAGAAGAAGCAAGGATCACTTGCCAATTATGACTGCCAAAACCGCTAATCATAATCCCGGCAATGTAGGAAAGAATAAAGCCGACTGTCCAGTAGATAATTAATTGGCTTTGTTGTTTACCACTTTCTTTTGCTGGCAGCCATTCAACGAGCAGTGAGTTTCCTACAGTGTAGTCAATGGCAATCATTAAGCCAATAAGGAGACGAAGAATAAACAATAAGAACAGGTTAGTAGTTACTAACTGAAGAAGCGAAAAGACCGCAAAAAGATACATGTCAACCAATAGCATTCGACGTCGACCAAACTGATCGGCAATTCGTCCCATTAGTGCGCTTCCCATGAGTCCCAGTAAACTACCAGCACCGATTAAGCCGACCCAAAAATCATTGATGGTAATATAATGCTGTGCTTGAGTAAGCCCGGTACCACTAATACCTAGGGCATACCCACAGGCAATTTGACCAAGAATAATCGCAAATAAAACGCGAAAGTGAACGGCTTTTAACGGTGCTTTCTTGTAATTCTTTTTTGTATATTCCATAAATATTAGACAGTCATTTAAGAGTGTCTATTAATTGATTCCTCCTTGAAATTAACAATAAATTTTAAAACAGATTGTTAAAAACACTAACAAACTTGAAACTGGGCTGTCAAATATTTATCAGGGAATAAGAAAGCGGATTAGCTTCTGAAATGGAGCCAATCCGCAGAGCTTTAAATTTAATTTTGTTTGTCGTTTAGTTTACTGTGCCAGTAACCATAAGTGAAGTAGATAATGATTCCCAGTGTAAACCAAATTCCGGCACCAATATAAGTTTCGAGCTGTAACTGGGTCATCATTGCCAGACAAAGCAGTCCGGAAAGAATCGGAATAAATGGGTAAAGGGGAACCTTAAAGCCACCACGATTACCAATATCCTTTCGGCGACGGAGAGGAATAATTCCAAATGAAACCAGTGTAAAGGCAAATAAGGTCCCAATGTTAACTAAACTAGTTAATTGATCAAGTGAAACTAAACCGCCCATGGTAGCGATGATCACGGCCACAATCCAGAGGGCCACTTGTGGAGAGTGACTCTTCTTATCTAGCTTTCCCAGAAATGCTGGGAGTAATCCGTCACGGCCGATCGCGTAAATTAGTCGAGAACTTGAGTAGATCATGGCAACCATCATGGTAAACATTCCAATTAGTGCCCCGATTGAAAGCAGTTCTGCCAGCCAGTTTTGGTGAACTAGCTGAAGAGCGTATGATACCGGGTTAGCGACATCCAGTCGTGTATACTTCACCATCCCTGTAAGAACAATAGCAACCCCCATGTAGAGCAGGGTAACAATTCCTAAAGTCCCGATAATTCCAAGCGGCATGTTGCGCTTTGGATTCTTCACCTCAGCAGCTGAACTAGAAACACAGTCAAAACCTAAGTAAGCAAAGAAACCAATCGTTGCCCCATGAATAACCCCGCTCATGTGGTAAGGCAAGAATGGGTGGTAATTCTTTGGCTTGATGAAGAACAATCCAGCAACAATAAAAATTAGAATAATGGCAACTTTAATCACCACCGCAATGTTGTTAACCCGAACGGAAGATTGCAGACCACGAGATAACATTACGGTGATTAAGAGGACGATGACAACCGCAACGATATTGATATATGTACCGTGTGCGGGATCAAATGGACCAGATAAGGCATGGGGAATCTTTAACCCGAAACTTTCAATAAATGAGTTAAAGTAGGCCGCCCACCCCGTTGAGACTGATGCTACGGCAAGCATATATTCCAAAACCAGCGCCCAACCAAGGAGCCAACCAAAGAATTCGCCGAACACCACGTTACCATAAGAATAAGCACTACCAGCAACGGGTAATGCTGAAGCAAATTCGGCATAACACATTGCAGCAAATGCACAGACAATTGCGGAAAGCAAGAAGGAAAGGGAGACTCCCGGTCCAGCTTGCTTAGCCGCGATGGTACCAGGAAGAATGAAAATCCCAGTCCCAATAACGGTTCCGATCCCGATAGCCATCAGATCACGAGCATTCATCGTCTTAACAAAAAGCTTATCAGCTCCAAGGTAACGATCGAGGCTTTCTTTTCGGAAAATGTTTAAGCCCATCTTTAACCCACCTTTGCTATAATAAATTTAGCGACAGAGGACAATTCCTGTCGCGGATACTAAATATAATACATTTGATTAACATTAAAAGTCAATTAGAAACATTAGATTATTTTTAAAGGGAGTCAAGTAACTATGGCAATTGAAATCACTAGTGGTGCTGTTGTTTACCGAAAGAATAATGGTGAAATTGAATATTTACTGTTAGAAAGTCAGAATAAGGGCCATTTTTGGGGATTCCCTAAAGGTCACGTTGAAGGAAACGAAACCTTAGAAGAGACTGCTAAGCGAGAAATTAAAGAAGAAACGCAATTAGTATTGCCAATCGACACTAGTTTTCATGTATATACCGAATATGACTTGCCAAATGGTAATCGGAAGCAGATGACGCTGTATACTGCAGACTTAACGCAGAGCGAAGATATTCATTTACAAGCAGAAGAAATTAAAAACTGCGGTTGGTTTAACTATGCTGACGCTCGGGAACGGTTGACTTACGACAATCTCAAGCAACTTCTCTATCAAGTTAACGATCATTTAACCAAGTAATATGAATTTCGGGAAAGTATTTGTAATTGCCGGTGCAGCTGGTTCGGGAAAAACAACGGTTGCTAAGTATCTTCATGACCGTTACAAAATGGAACGGGTTATTACCCATACAACGCGAGCATCTCGCCCAAATGAACGGGATGGGGTTGATTACCATTTTGAGACGCCAGCTTCAATGAACAAACTTCATTTATTAGAATCCGTTGAATATGATCACCACCTTTACGGCTCTTCATTGGAAAGCTTGGTTGCGGGATGGCAGACGGGGCATGATAACGTGATTGTGCTGGATACTAAGGGCGCGTTCACCTATTACCAGAAGCTTGGTGATCGCGCGGTAATTATCTTTTTGACGGTGAGTCATATTGCATCGTTAGCTCATCGAATGGTTAAACGGGGAGATAAATTACGGGCAGTTCATTCAAGACTGAAGAGCCCTGAGTATCATCGGGACCTTCATTTGCCAGATGAGCTTAAAGGGATTGCAAACGTTGTTGTTAATGATTCCTGGTCGCAAACAACTAATCAGATTGACCAAATAGTAAGACGAATCAGTTCAGAAAAAGACTGATTTGTGGTAGAATATTTTTCTCATTGGGGAGGTGGCATTAGATGAGTACCCTTGTAGAGCAAGCTCGTAAGGTATTAAAGGATAATGGTTCACGATGGACTAAGCAGCGTCAGCAAATGATTGAGATTTTAGCTGAGCATCCTGATCACTACATTGATTTTACGGATGTTGATCAGCGCTTGCGAAAGGATAATCCGGGACTTAGCCATGGAACTGTATACCGGAACCTAAAGGATTTTGAAAGCTTGGGGATTGTTGAAACGAGACAAGCTGGTGAACGGATGCAGGTTAAGGTTTGTTGTGATTCCAACCATCACCATCATTTTATTTGTGATGTTTGTGGCAGGGTGCAAGAGATCAAAATGCCACCGATTGACTATGCTTTTTTTGCCAAGCAGCTGCCGGGGGCCAAAATTAATGGGCATACGTTTGAACTGCATGGCATTTGTGCTAATTGTCGGGCAAACAAGAAAAAGGCAAAATAATTTCAATTTTCCTTAACATTTATGGAGGAAAAAAGCGAGTATGATAGGTTGTAGAAAAGGAGCATTTATTTATGGCAAATAAAATCCCACCTTTCGTAACTCCCTTTGCGTTGTTTTCAATCGTATTAGCACTGGGAGCTACTAACGTTGTGGTTAATCACGCAACGCATACATCTGAAGGTGCACGAGTAAGTTCTACCTCATCGGTTAGTCGACGAATGGACTCTGATGACAGTAGTTCAGTTAGCCGGTCATCTTCACAACAGGATGAAAGCGAACAGCAATCTTCCAGTACTCGTAGTAATAACAATTCAACTACTCAGGAAAATCAAAATAATACTGGGAACGATACTGAACGCTCATCCTCGACTACTACCCAGAATAAGCAAAATAACGGTGGTAATACTTCAACTGGCAATGAAAACCAGACAGGTCAATCAAATAGTGGTCAAAATACTAATAATCAGACCACGACTGATAATCAATAAGCGGGGTGAACCTAACTAATGTTTAGTTTTCTCGATATGATTAACTCATCGCTAAGTTACTTTAACTTGGACGTTAAATTAAAGAACCGGATTTATATTATTCTGGCAACTCTGGGTGATATTTATTTGGTATACGTGACTTTTCGCTTATTCATTAACCAAGCCTGGTTGCGAGGCTTTTTGTATTGCTTAGCGATGATTGCAATCACATACTTTATTTACGTTAACTTTGTTTTTTACTTTTTAGGAAAGACATCACAATTTGATTTTTTGTCTCCACGGATTGCCAAAATTACGGGGCAAAGATTTGCGGATAATAATCAGTCACAAATGAGACGGGGAGCAAACCGGTATTCAACCGGGCTTGCTAACCAGTCAAACGGCCTTTTTGATGGTGCAGATACTATTCCCGCAACCGTTGAGATTGACCAAGCGGAACAGGAGAACCTCCAAAAAGTGGTTGACCGGCTCTTAACAGAAAAGATCTTTGTCAATGATTTTAACGGGATGAATGAACGGGAGATTATCCGTCAATACCAAGAGACCCATAAACCAGTTCAAGCATTGAATGCGGAGTCAATTCCACCATTTTTTGAACTGGTCCATGATCCGCTTCGTCACCGCCTCGAAATTTATATGGGGATGAACCAAATGGAGCGACGGCCAGTTGGGCATATTTCGAAGATTGGGTTGACCGATGTTCGGGAAGCCCACCAGAAGTACCGAATTTATTTGGCCAACTTGGTCGTGGTTGACGGGCCAAACAAAATTCCCGGCCGAAGCGGCACCACAATCATGACAACTGCCGACTATGGGCTGAAAGCTCAGGTTGCTTATCGTCAACGAACTTCAAATCAAAGAACTACAATTGAATAAAATGTTGGATAGTAAAACTATTGTCCCAATCTTAATGAGACAATAGTTTCTTTTTGTCTTATTTTAGAACAGACGTGCCGGATTAACTCTGTTGTCTATTTTTGACACGGTTTACAATATTCATTGCAAAATTGACGAAAAGGAGGGGAAAGTTGTGCGAGTCACGAGAACCGTGCGTGATTTTCAAAATGCATTGTTGACGTTGCTTGAAGAGCATTCCTTTGAGCACTTAACCGTTGATCAGATTTGTCAAGAAGCGTTATTACACCGAAGCAGTTTTTACCGCTATTTCCGTGATAAATATGACCTCCTTGAACAAACTTTAGGAACACAAATAAACCGCTTGGTTGATAGTAGTGATTCCGAAGATGATCTAATTAAGCAATTAATTTATTACGTCAATGATCATAAGAGCGTTTTTCGGCACTTAGCATCTGAAAGTGCTCACAGTTCGCTATATGCTGAAATGATGCATATCTTAAGCCAGATCATGTTGGAACGACGATGTGAAAAGAGCAATGATTCTATTATTCAATTATTACAGCAAACCGACGATCCGGAGATGCTGGCTTATGTTTTGAGTGGCGCACTGATCGGCACTTTTTATTGGTGGCAGGAGAAAAACTATGATGTTTCAATTGAGCATGTGATTGAATTTGCCAAACGAACGATGCAGTCGTTATCAATTGGTCGTCAATTGGAACAAAAACGATGAAACTATTAATAAAAATATTTAGGGGATAAGAGGAGAATAGAAATGTGGAATGCGATTAAAGCAGAATTTAAGAATATCCTGCACAATCGACTATTATTGATTTCCACTACTGTTATTTGTATCATCCCATTCCTTTACAGTATCTTTTTCCTGAAGTCTGTTTGGGATCCATATGGGAGTACAGAAAACTTACCAGTAGCGGTTGTCAATAAGGATGTTCCAGTTGAATATCGTGGACAAACGATGGATATTGGACACCGGATGGTTAAAGAATTAAAGAAGAATAAGCAATTAAAGTGGGAAATCGTTTCACCAGAAAAGGCACATTACGGTTTAACCCACCGGAAATATTACACAGTAGTGACGATCCCAAAGGACTTTTCGAAAAACGCCACAACTGTATTGGATAAGCATCCTAAGCAAATGCAGTTGAAGTACGAGACTAATGGTTCTCTTAACTACATTGGTCAAGTAATTAGTCAACTCGGGATGACTAAGCTAAACGAAAGTATTCGGGCACAAGTTACCCGGGCATACGCTACGGCAATGTTCAAGGCTTTGCATACTGTTGGTAAGGGAATGAGTACTGCTTCTAACGGGGCAAAGCAATTGAGTACTGGAATGGTTACTCTTCAAAGCGGGGTTAACCAATACGTCGCCGGGGTTTCCCAAGTAAACAACGGTGTTCAAACATTACGGGTAAGCGTTGCCCCATTAGCTGCCGGTGCTCAACAATTAGCATCTGGTAGTCAAACGCTTGCTAACGGTATCCGCCAATACACTGGTGGTGTCGGTCAGCTTGCTGCTGGATTGAGCAAGTTGAACGCTAATTCTGGTGCGTTGAACTCTGGTGCGAGCCAGTTGCAAGGCGGCTTGAATACATTGAGCGGTAATTCTGGTCAGTTACGAAGTGGATCTGATCGATTAGCAACTGGTGCAAGTCAGTTAAATAGTACTGTTAATAGTCAGCTAGGCAATATTGACTTTAACGGTATTATGGGGGCAATGAATCAAGCCCAGGACCTTCAAAAGGGATTAACCCAATTACAAGCTGGTTTAACGACTGCTAAGGCTGCTTTAGCTGGTGTTCAAGAAAGTGCGGGTAAGCTTCAACAGGCTTCTGGTGCTCTTGCTGATGTCAGTCAGGTTAAAGGACAATTAACGAGTGCTGCAAGCGGAGCCGGTAGTGTTGCCAAAAGTGATGCTGAGATCGCTGGTAAATTACAAGAACTTGCAGGTTCAACTAGTGATAATAATATTAAGAGCCAATTAGGTGCATTAGCTGCACAAGCTGGAGCAAATGCTAAAACTGCTGGGGAAAGTGCTAAAACTATTGCCAGTGTGGGTGATACATTAACTAGTTTAAATAGCTTGGGGAGTTCTCTAAGTGATATGCAATCGCAACTTGGTCAGCTTTCTCAAATGTCAACAATTCTTGATAATGCTGATGGCACAATCAAGCAAGCTAATACATTACTAAACACTTTAAATGGTTATAAGGGTACTTTATCGTCAATGCCAGATGCTGTTAATAAATTGAAAGAAGCTACTGGCCAAATTTCTTCTGGTGCCAATACGTTGAACGCTGGTGTCAACCAATACACTAACGGAGTAGATACCGCTGCCGCTGGTGCCGGAATGTTAACTTCTGGGATTGGTCAATACACTGCTGGAGTTGCGCAAGCAGGTGCTGGGGTTGGTCAATTAACGGCTAACTCTGGTGCATTAAATGCTGGTGCTGGTCAACTTGCTGGTGCTCTTGGTCAACTGAATGGTCAGGTTCCTGCATTGACTGCGGGGGTTAACCAATTAGCCGCTGGTACCCAGCAATTAGTTGATAATTCACCTGCCCTTGTTCAGGGAATTACCAAGTTAAATGTTGGTGCTGCTAAGCTTTCAACTGCTCTTGGCAAGGGTGCGAAGACAATTAACGGTATTAAGACTTCTAACCGGACTGCTAAGATGATTGCTGAACCTTCAGTTGAAAAGCACTCTAACTACAGTTACGTACCAAACTACGGTCATGCATTGGCACCTTATGTTCTGTCAGTTGCCCTCTATGTTGGGATGCTGGTCTTCAACTTTGTTTACCCAATTCGACGGGTTGCAGATCCAAAGACCTCCGCAACTGCTTGGTGGTTTAGTAAAGTTGTCGTTGGTGCGGTGGCCGCAATTGCCATGGCCGTTGTTGAATGTGGAATCATGATGCTGTGCGGCTTAACAGTTGATCATGTTCCATCATTCTTTGCAACAACGATCCTCTTCGGACTCGCTTCAATGGCCGTTGTTATGTTCTTATCAATGACCTTTGATAACCCAGGACGGTTTGTTGCCATGGTTCTTCTGATGTTACAACTTGGTGGTTCTGGTGGGACATTCCCAATGGAAGTTACCATGAAGTTCTACAACGTTATTCACTGGTACTTACCAATGACCTACTCAATTCTTGGTCTTCGTGATTCAATCAGTGGTGGTCTTGGTACTCACTACACATTGTTCTGTAACCTTGTCCTTCTCGGAATCGCAGTTGTCTTTAACTTGTTACTCTTATTAACGATGAAGGGAATTGCATCACACGAATTCCGTGCACCAACTGTCGAAAGCTTAAAAGCTAACGAACACGGTCCAATGGGTAAGGGCGATGGCTTTACATCAAACGGTCAAGATAATAAATAGAATTTAATTATGATTAATAAGAGCTGGAAAAGCATTAACTTTTCCGGCTCTTTTAATAATTTATTATTTAATCGCTTACAACATTAAAGTTCGTGTTTTACTTATTGTTTAATTAAAAATCCTGTGTTATTTTTTAAACACCGAACTAATAGAACTTATTTAAAAATAATGTTCGGGAATAATAACAAAGGAAGTATCAAGAATGGCAAAGACGAGAAACCGGTATGGAGTCGCAATCGCGGGGGTTATTCTCCACTTAATGATTGGTGGGGTATATGCTTGGAGTGTATTTACCAAGCCAATTTCTGCCTATACTGGTTGGAAGGAAACATCAGTATCATTTGCATTTAGTTTGGCAATCTTCTTTTTAGGAATGTCAGCTGCATTTATGGGACGGTTAGTTGAAAAGTTTGGCCCAACCGTTACTGGAACGATCTCAAGTATTTGTTACGGAAGCGGAATTGCATTGACTGGATTAGCGATCCAATCACACCACTTATGGTTGCTTTACTTAGCTTATGGTGTCATTGGCGGATTAGGGTTAGGTTCTGGCTACGTTACACCAGTATCAACGATTGTTCGTTGGTTCCCTGACAAGCGGGGGTTAGCTACCGGGTTAGCGATTATGGGATTCGGTTTTGCGGCAATGCTTACTGGTCCAGTTGCTCAACACCTGATGGCACTTGTTGGGATTGCTAATACCTTTTACGTTTTAGGAGCATTTTACTTTGTTGTAATGATTGTGGCTGCTCAATTTATTAAAAAGCCACGTCCTCATGAATTACCACAAGCAATCGCTGAGAACGCTCAACGGGTAAGTTTAACCAACCAAGAATTAACTGCCAACCAAGCATTAAAGACCCGGACTTTTGCATTCTTGTGGTTCATGTTCTTTATCAACATCACAACTGGAATTGGACTTGTTTCAGCTGCATCACCAATGGCTCAGAACATGACGACAATGACTGCCAGTGCTGCTGCGGTAATGGTCGGGATCATTGGTTTATTCAACGGTTTCGGTCGACTTGCCTGGGCAACATTATCTGACTTTATCGGTCGGCCACTCACATATAGTTTGATCTTTGTGTTAGATATTTTAATGCTCTTCGTTCTCCTCTTCTTCAAGACACCATTTATCTTTGCATTAGCGCTCTGCTTGTTAATGTCATGCTACGGTGCCGGATTCTCAGTAATTCCAGCATACCTTGGCGATGTCTTTGGAACAAAGGAATTAGGAGCAATTCATGGCTACATCTTGACTGCCTGGGCTGCAGCGGGGATGGTTGGACCAATCCTTCTTTCCTACACTCACCAAGTACTCCACAATTACTATGTAACTTTGATTGTCTTTGTTATTATTGATGCTTTAGCAATGATTGTTTCCGTTTGGATTCAGCGTGATTTTGTCACTCGTCGGGAAACTAAGGCTGCTTAACTTAAAAAATAACTTTCTAATTTAAAAGCTGAAGGCTAGTTAAACTGGTCTCCAGCTTTTTGTTTGTCCTAATAATTTAGTATAATAAAGAATGTAAGCGATTTTTTACACACAAATATGAAAAGGATGGGGTTTCAAATGAAGCTAATTATGTTTGGCGTAGATGATAAGGAAGTACCATACGCTAAGGAATGGGCGACTAAAACTGGCAATGAAGTTAAATTGGTTAGGGAGCAATTAACGACTTCAACCATTGATTTAGTGGAGGGCTTTGATGGAATTTCAGTTCTTCAAACCAGCAAGATTGATGATCCAGCCATCTATACTAAGTTAAAGCAATTTGGGATTAAGCAACTATCAACCCGGACAGCAGGATTTGACATGTTTGATCTTGAGTTAGCAAAGAAAAATGGTCTGAAAATCACAAATGTTTCTATCTACTCTCCACGGGCGATTGCGGAAATGGGGCTAACTCACGCAATGTACCTTTTACGACGGATTGGCGAGTTTAAGGAACGGATGGTAAATGACGCTGACTTCCGCTGGAGCAAGGATCTAGTTAGTAATGAAATCTATAACCAAACCGTTGCGATTGTCGGCCTCGGTCATATTGGCGGTGCAACCGCCCAGATCTATAAGGCGCTAGGTGCACGGGTAATTGCGGTTACACGAGAAACTAGTGTTGTTTATGCACCATATGTTGATGCATTTGTTGACCTTGAAACCGCGTTAAAGGAAGCTGACATTATTACTCTCCACGTTCCGTTGACTTCCAGTACGGAAAACATGTTTGCAGCTCCACAGTTTAAGCAAATGAAGAATAATGCAATTTTGATTAACATGGCACGGGGACAAGTGGTTAATACTAATGATTTGATTGCAGCCCTGAAGAATCATGAAATTGCGGGAGCCGGCCTTGATACGCTTGGTGATGAAACAACCTACTTTAGTAAGAAAGTTTCGCCAGCGGACGTTCCGGCTGACTTCAAGGAATTAGTTGCAATGCCAAACGTGGTAGTGACACCACACGTTGCCTTCATGACGACTACCGCTGTTCGCAATATGGTTCAGGTTAGTTTGAATGATATTGCAGCGATTGTTAAAGGAAAAAATGTTAAGAACGAAATTCGTTTTTAATTCATAATTAATAAGTGAGCAGCCGTTAAAAGACGTGAGAATGCTGGTAAAATAGCATCTTCACGTCTTTTGTTAATTTAAGGAAAAGATAATTAATATTAATACTTTCGTAAGCAAACTGGTAAAGGGTCGCTAATGAAATCGCTTATTGTTATGATCAAACCATCAAAGAAAGTTACTAGCACACAGTCACTCAGATAGAGAAAGGAGCAGACTATGACTAGCAAAAAGAGCATTAAGAACAAGGTTGTCGGTAAGCTGAAACAGGTTGAAGGAAAGCTAACTAAGGACAAGGTTCGTGGGGCAGAAGGTAAAGCACAAGAAACTCACGGTAAGGCTCAAGCAAAAGCAGATGAGTTAAAGAAGAAAGCCGCTAAGAAAAAAGAAGAATTAGCTGAATAAAAGGAGGGGATGTAAATGTTCCATTGGATTTGGGTATTAATCGTTGGTGGTGTCATTGGATTGATTGCCGGAGCGATTACTCGTCGTGGTGGTTCCATGGGAGTCATCAGCAATATTATTGCCGGACTAGTAGGTTCGTCATTGGGTGAGGCTGTCCTCGGTGCTTGGGGACCACAAGTTGCTGGAATGGCAATTGTCCCTTCGATTATCGGTGCAGTAATTCTGGTATTAATCGTTTCCTGGATTATGGGGATGATTAATCGGGGAGCAGCGTAGTATCACTTATATAAATATAGATAGAGGGTGAGAAAAATAAAAGTTTTTCTCACCCTCTATCTATATTTAGTTATCTCCGAACTTACAGAGTCTAATTGCGGAAATTAACCCGAGCCTTCGAGTCTAACTACGAACGACTCTGATGAATTCATCATCATTCATCGTTCTAGGTTAGCCCACCAGGCTCTTAAATGGGTTAATTCCCAGCTTCCTATTTATTGAATAACGTATTTTTGATACTTATCGTAATCTTTTTGCGAAAGTTCAACGGTTAGAACAGTTCCGCTGTTTTGGTATTCAGTATTCAAAATGTTGGTATTTTCGTTAAGGTATGAAACAACATTTCCGTCCGCAAACGGGATCAGCATTTTGGCTTCAACATAGTCTTGGAAGAGGTGCTTCCGAATAGCTGAAACGAGGAGATCGAGTGATTCATCGTCCTTAGCAGAAATCACAATTTGATCGTCACCCTCAAGTACTGGATATTCCATGTCGGTCTTATCAGCCTTGTTGAAGACATACAACATTGGAATGTTTTCGATTCCAATCTGCTTTAGAGTTTCTTGAGTGGTTTTCATCATGTCTTCGTAATGTGGGTCTGAAGCGTCAATTACCTGAATCAACAGGTCAGCATTGGCTGCTTCAGCAAGCGTTGACTTGAATGATTCAACAAGGTGGGTTGGCAACTTGCTGACAAAACCAACTGTATCACTAAGCAGGAACCGCTTTTGATCTGGTAGTGTCAATTGACGAACGCTGGTATCCAGAGTGGCGAATAACATATCTTTTTCAAAAACGGTTTTATCTTCACCAGCACCATATTTTTCAACGAGTCCATTCATGATAGTGGACTTACCAGCGTTGGTATAACCGACGAGAGCAGCTGTTGGAATGGCGCTCTTGTCACGTTGCTTTCGTTTGACCTCTTCGGAACGATCAATTACCCGAAGTTCTTTTCGCAGGTGGCTGATTGAATTCTGAATTGTCCGCCGGTTCATTTCCAGCTTGGTTTCACCGGATCCCCGGTTAGTGAAGCCACTACCGCCACCGGTTTGCTGATCAAGTCGTTGATTAGCACTTGTCTGTAATCGTGGCAACCGGTATTGTAATTCTGCAATTTGGACTTGGAGTTTGGCTTCCTTGGACTGTGCCCGTTCAGCGAAGATTTCGAGAATTAGCGCTGTCCGATCAAGAACACGACAGCCAAGTTCATCCTCGAGGTTTCGTAATTGACTAGGAGTTAACTCATCATTAGTGATCACAGTTGAAACATTTTCAGCTAAAACAGCCTCTTTAATTTCATCAACCTTACCACTCCCGAAGTAAGTAGCTGGATTAGGCCGGTCAATTGACTGATCAATCCGGTCGATTACCTTCATGTGATTTGCCTGGGCTAATTCAGCAAGTTCGGTCATGGAATAATCAAAGTCTTCTTGTTCGGTGTTTAACCCAGTGATTAATACTGGCTCTTCAGTTTGTATGTTATCCATTGAAAGATAGTGTTCCCCCTTTTGGTTTAATTATTTTATTTATCAGGAATGTGGAGTTGGTTATAGAAGTCCACATGAGTATCAGTATCAGTTAGTGTCATTTTCATAATGCTGCCGTTTCGTGGCGAAACATTTTGATCGACCCCTTCAAGGTAGCGATCAGCGATTGAACGGATAGCAGCACCGTGTGAAACGACAACCGCAACAGAGTTATCTGGCAGGTTGCGTAATCGATCAAAGCCCTTATCCATTCGGTGCCAAAAACGTTCAGCATCTTCAGCGTCCCCATATTGATCCGCCTTTGCAATTCGATCTTTAAGTTCATCAGTGCCCCAGCCAGCAGCCATTTGTGAGAATGTATGGTAGCCATATTTACCACCAACAATGTCGGCAACTGCACCGCCATTTGCTCCTTCAAAGAAGCCAAAGAAGATTTCTCGAAATGCTGGTTCTTGAATTGGCTCCTTAAGGTCGGTATTAGGATCAGCAGCAAGGAGCAACCGTGCGGTATTAACTGCCCGTGAAAGATCGCTACTGAAAATGTAATCAAACTTAACCTTCGATAGTGCCTTTCCTACACGCTTAGCATCTTCAATCCCCTTTTCGGTAAGGGGAGCGTCAGACCATCCCTGCATCCGATTATAGCGGTTAAGGTATGTTTGACCATGACGAACAAAGTAGACAGTAATTGCCAACTTGATCAGCTCCTTTTTACGTAATAACAATTATCTACTATTTTACCATGCTTTAATGGTAAGTGGGAACCGTGACAGTCTAATGTTACAGCATGTTATTCCGCTTAAGGATCTTTCGTCGAATGTGACGAATGAGGGCAAGGGTGGCGATAACCAGCAAAGCAGCAGCAACAAAAATCAGGATAATTAACGAGAAGTGTTCCTTAACGAATGGGATGCTGCCAAAGTAGTAACCAACGACACTGGCAAGGAGAACCCATACTATAACACCAAGAAGGTTGCCGACCATGAACCGGCGAAAATCAAAGTGCATTGTCCCGGCGATTAACGGCACAAACGTCCGGATTAGCGGTACAAAACGACCGAAAGCAATGGTCTTAATCCCGTGTTTTTCCAATAATTGGTGGGCCTTGACCATTCCGGGACCGTTAACTCGTTTTGCCAGCCATTGCCAGCGTGAAAGTGAGCGGCCAATGAAGTAGTTGACCGTATCGCCAATAAAGGCTGCTAAAAAGAAAACGGGAATTACAATTTCCATTTTCAGAACAGGGTGAAATGCAATGAACGAGGCGGTAAGAAAAATCAGTGATTCTCCCGGGAGCCACGGAAAAATGACCAGTCCGGTTTCCATAAAGATAATCATAAAAAGTAGAACGTAACTCCACGGCCCGAGCCATTCAAACATTGGAATGATTACTTCAGCAATGTGAGTCAAAATATAAAGTAAGTTGGCCAATCGACACGGCTCCTTTCTGAATCGAATTATTATACTATTTTACCGTTATTCTGGACTTAAAAGTTAGGGTAGCAGTAATATTTAAAGATAATTTAGCATTCACGATAACAGGGCGATATTGTTTCGGTCACCGCTTCATCAATGATATAATAGTAAGACGATTTCACGAATGGAGGTAGAAAGAGTGACCGAACAGTCAGTACAAGAATTTGAACAGCAGCATTTAGATCACGTTATTGATGAGATCAAACAGGCGAAGGAGAAGGCCGAGGAAAAGATCCACACCGCCCGACATGATATTAAGGGGATCAATAAACAGATCGATGATATTCATCTAAACACGACGACCTATTCTGGGATGATGGATACGGCAATGTCATTCCGTGCCCAGCAGCAGATGCTGGATGAACGGCAAAACAGCTGGCAACATGCTGCAGATCGCCTTTCAACCTTGAAACGCTTAGAAAAGAAACCTTATTTTGCCCGAATTGATTTCCAAGAAAAGGGTGCTGAAAAACCCGAAACCGTTTATATTGGTTTAGCATCATTTAGTGATCAGCCAGATCATTTTCTAGTATATGATTGGCGGGCACCAATTTCTTCAATTTACTATGAGGGAAAGCTAGGGAAGGTTAGTTACGAGACTCCTGTTGGTACTCAGGAAGTTAATATGACCCTCAAACGTCAATTTCAGATTGATGATGGGACGATTGTAACGATCTTTGATACTGATGAGCAGGTCGGTGATCAAATGCTTTTGGAAGCTTTGGGCACCCATTCCAGCACTAAGATGAAGAGTATTGTTACAACGATTCAACGAACCCAAAACGAAATTATTCGGGACACAAAAGACGATCTTCTCTTTGTCCAGGGGGCTGCAGGTTCTGGTAAAACAGCTGCGGTTCTTCAACGGGTTGCATGGCTTCTGTACCGTTACCGAGGTAATCTGAGTTCGTCTCAGGTGGTCCTCTTCTCACCTAACCAATTATTTAATGATTACATTGACCAAGTGCTTCCAGAATTAGGGGAGCATAATATGGTCCAGATGACTTATTACCAGTTTGCTAATCGACGGGTTCCACGGCTTCATGTGGAAACACTAGCTCAACGGTTTGACAGCAGCCAGGATCCGACAACCAAAAAGGCAGTTCAACTAACAACGAGTTTAGCTTACTTTAAGGCAACCGGACGTTACGCTAAGCACCTTGGGAAAGCCAATATGCGTTTTCGCAATTTGATGTTCCGCGGAAAAGTCTTCATTAGCAAAGAGAAGATCAAAGAAATTTATTATTCATTTAATAATAACTACAATCTTGGCAACCGACTTGATGGAACTAAGGAAGCACTAATCAAGTACCTCAATCACCGGGTGAGCGTTGAAATGCGCAGTAAGTGGGCTGAAGAAGCCGTACAAAACCTGAGCAAGGAGCAAATTGATGATTTGATGGACAACCAGCCACGAGAATTTGCGGATGAAAACCAACAATTCAAGTTCTTGGCCCGTCAGATTGTAATGAAGGCTCTTACACCGGTAAAACGGGCGATTGATCATAATTTATGGCTCAATATCAACGCCCAATTCATTCACCTTCTACGGGCAACCCCTAAACTCATAGACCTGGATAAATTTGGCATTAGTACCACTGAATGGGAAGCATACGTTGAAAAAACAAAAGATGATCTTCGTCAAGGAAACATTAGTGCTAACGGGATTACCATTTATCTCTACCTTTACGATTTAATGACCGGAAAGAAGGGTCAACGGGATATTCGGTATGTTTTCATTGATGAAGTTCAGGATTATGATGCTTACCAATTAGCATACCTAAAGTTCCGTTTCCCTAACGCCCGCTTTACTCTTCTTGGCGACTTGAACCAGGCAATTTTTACCCATGAAAATAGTCGTTCGCTCTTACGGCAATTGGGGACGATGTTTGATCCAGAAAAGACCAAGGTTGTTCAATTAACTAAGTCTTATCGGTCAACTAAACAAATTACGGACTTTACAAAGCACTTCCTAACGAATGGGGAGGCAATTGAAGCCTTTGACCGGAATGGTGATTTGCCAACTGTAATTGAAACTGATAGTTATTCTACCGGTGTTGATAGTGTCGTTGAAACGCTAAAGAAGTACCAGCAGGAGCATGATGCAGTGGCAATTATCGGTAAGACGCTTAATGATTGTGAAAAACTTTATGACGAATTAAGGCGACGGAATGTCAAGACAACGCTTATTCGGACAGAAAACCAGCGTTTAGTTGATGGGGTCATTATTGTGCCATCGTTCTTGGCTAAGGGGCTAGAATTTGACGCAGTGATCGCCTGGAACGTTAACGAGCAGGAATACCCTGATGACAGTGAACGCCAATTGCTGTACACGATTGCTTCTCGGGCAATGCATGCGTTAACGATGATTTCCGTGGGTAAGGTGACGCCATTACTCAAGGGTGTACCAGATGACCTGTATTCATTGGTGAAGCGCGGTAAAAATAATTAATAAAAACAAAGACCTGAGTCTCCGCTTGACGAGAACTTAGGTTTTTGTTTTAAATGTAGCTTAATCTTGTACTCTTAGCTTTGAACTGCGGAAATTAAACTGCATAATCACGTTAGCCATAATAATTAGTAAGCCACCAATAACTAATCGTGGTGAAAGCTGGTCGTAGCCGAGAATAACGGAAATGATTGTTGCAAAAAATGATTCGCTCATCAAAATCAAACTGGCAGAAGTGGCATCAGTGTACTTTTGTGCCCTAATCTGGATTCCCCGGGCAGCAAAGGTAATCACCACAGCAATGATTGCCAGTGGGAGAAGTGCTTGAAGCCACTGAATATGGCCAAGGGATGCCCGTTCTGTTGTCAACGCTAATGGGGTGCCGCAAACTACTTGGACAACCCCGATTAACGTAATGATAATCCACGGACTAGATGCTCGGCTCGCATATTTACCGAAAATGATAATTTGCAATGCCCAGAAAAAGGCGGAGAAGAAGGTGATTAAGTCGCCTGATTGAAGAGACCAACTACTTCCTGTAATCCCCGTTAGAATTGCCATTCCAGCGAGTGATAGCGGAATCGCAAAAATGATTTTAAGCTGTGGTCGTTCGTGCCAAAAAATCCATAAAATTAATGGAGTCAAGATAACGTAAGTCACGGTGATGAAGGAACTCTTGGCCGGTGTCGTAGATTGAAGGCCGAGTGTTCTTAGATAATAACCGCAAAAGTTAACCAGACCAACGATCAAGCCCACTTTGATGTCAAAACTGGTGGCTTGGCTTAATTGACGATGAAAAAGGATGATCCCGCCAGCCACACACATGGCGCCGCGAACTGCATTGATAGTTCCCGACTGCATTCCGGCATTGACTACCATTTTATTGAAAATATAGGTACTTCCCCAGAGAACAGTTACAAAGACAAGGAGAAGGTTAGCAGCAGTTTTGGAAAGCTTCATCAGCATGCTCCTTTCAACTTCCAGAAAATTCCTGGCTAAAAGATAATTGCAGAGTACCAATTGTTGATCCGAAATGCAATTAATTAGTCCGTTTTAAGAACGGGAGGCGGTGGAGATCAGTTTGCATAATCGCGTTTGCGAGGAGTAAGATTGCTCCACCAATGATTAACGAATGAGTTAAGGAATCGTATCCTAAAATTACTGATAGGACACTGGCAAAGAACGATTCAAGCATCAGAAGCAAACCAGCAGATGTAGCGTCGGTATACTTTTGGGCAGTGATTTGCAGCCCTTGAGCGACAAAAGTAACAAGAATTGCGAGCAGGGCAACCGGAATTAGTGCTTGGATCCAGTGGATGTGGGCAAAAGTCTGCGTTTCAGTAGTAAAGGAGACGCACCAACCAGCGATCCCTTGAATTAACCCAATCATAAAGATGATTATCCAGGGACTTGAAGCTTTAGAGGCAATTTTACCGAAGAAAATTAATTGGAGGGCCCAGAAGATTGAAGAAATGAGAGTGAGAAGATCACCGTAGTTTAAGGCTAATCCAGTAGCCGTAACGTTGGTTAAAATGCCCATCCCAATTAACGCTAACGGAATAACAAAGTAGGTTTTTCGTCGTGGCCGTTCGTGCCAAAAAATCCATAAGAGAAGTGGTGAAAGGGCAACATACATGGTAGTGATAAAGGCGTTTTTGGCTGGCGTGGTAAAACGGAGACCGTCAGTTTGTAAGTAATAGGCGACAAAGTTAGTAATCCCCATTAATAGGCCTGCCTTGAAATCAAACCAAGTCATTTGCCGGATACTCTTATTAAAGACAATCAGGCAGCCGACCACACACATCGTCCCCCGGACAGCATTAATCATTCCTGACTGCATTCCAGCATTGATTGCCATTCGGACGAAGATATAACTTGCACCCCAGAGAATGGCGACGGTTAGTAAGAGTAAATTAGCCTTACGTTTTGACATTAAGATTCCTCCCCAAAATATTTACTATCCTAGTATATGATATTTTGTTGCAAATACAACAAAGAAAAAGGGGAGAGTGGGGCAACATAGTAGAAACGTGCTTCGCCCGAGTTCCCTAGAGCTAGCAACCTCTCTCCTAGGCGCAAGTCGCCTTCGTCGAGAGAAATTGCTA